>OHAE01000057.1_pt1 | contig 89069 bp, 75 predicted proteins | sample 1577061 | NCBI WGS metagenome assembly OHAE01 (sample SAMEA3541535, study PRJEB24748) | human gut metagenome | biome: human gut; feature: human-associated habitat; material: faeces | place: China | collected 2012
AATCAATTATAGAAACAAGTAGTTAACTGTCCAACTTTTGGGGTGCAGTTCAAAATTGAACTGCCTTCACTTTACTGTCTTATATACCAGATGTTTATCTTCAAAGAGTGATAAGGTGAAGGCAATAAAAAGTAATTTAAAACATGCATCGGGAGACAAGTTTCGCCGACAGGTAGACTACATCAGGATGTAACGTATGATTTCGTCAGTGAATATGAGCTGACAAAGAGATGAATAGCAATGAAGAAAAGCAGAAAAAAAGAAGCCGCTTCTCAAAAATGAAAAACGGCTTCTTTTATTAATTACAGGGAAAAATTACATCATTCCTCCCATGCCGCCCATACCCGGGTTCATCGGCATTTCAGGTTTATCTTCTTTCTTCTCTACGATTACACATTCTGTTGTAAGGAACATGCCGGCAATAGAAGCTGCATTTTCCAAAGCTACACGGGCAACCTTAGCAGGATCTACAACACCGGCTGCGTGTAGGTTTTCATATTTGTCCGTACGTGCATTGTAACCGAAGTCACCTTTACCTTCACGAACTTTCTGAACTACTACTGCACCTTCTTTACCTGCGTTGGCAACAATCTGACGGAGTGGTTCTTCGATGGCACGTTTGATAATCTCGATACCGGTTGTTTCATCTTCATTGTCACCTTTCAAGCCTTCCAATGCATCGGTTGCACGGATGTATGCAACACCACCGCCCGGAACGATACCTTCTTCAAGAGCAGCACGAGTTGCACTTAAAGCATCGTCTACACGGTCTTTCTTCTCTTTCATCTCAACTTCAGAAGCAGCACCTACATAAAGAACCGCTACACCACCTGACAATTTAGCCAAACGTTCCTGAAGTTTTTCTTTATCATAATCAGAAGTAGTTGTAGCAATCTGAGCTTTGATCTGATTGATACGGGTCTGAATATTTTCTTTATCTCCGGCACCGTTAACGATGGTAGTATTATCTTTTGTTACAGTAACTTTATCGGCAGTACCAAGCATTTCAAGTGTTGCCTGTTCCAGTTTCAAACCTTTTTCTTCACTGATAACAACTCCACCGGTCAATACGGCAATATCTTCCAACATCTCTTTTCTTCTGTCACCGAAGCCCGGAGCTTTTACAGCACAAATCTTCAAGTTGGAACGCAAACGGTTAACTACCAAAGTAGTCAATGCTTCGCTATCTACATCTTCTGCGATAACCAACAAAGGACGTCCGCTTTGTACAGCAGGTTCAAGGATAGGCAAGAAATCTTTCAAGTTAGAAATCTTTTTGTCGTAAACAAGAATGTAAGGACGCTCCATTACACATTCCATCTTCTCCGTATCCGTTACAAAGTAAGAAGAAAGATAACCACGGTCAAATTGCATACCTTCTACTACACCGATTGTAGTGTCGGTGCCTTTAGCTTCCTCGATTGTGATAACACCATCTTTAGAAACTTTACGCATAGCGTCGGCGATTAACTTACCGATAACCGGGTCATTGTTGGCAGATACAGTGGCAACTTGTTCAATCTTATCATAGTTATCACCAACTTTTTCAGCTTGGTGTTTAATGGAATCAACAACAGCAGCAACGGCTTTGTCCATACCACGTTTCAAATCCATTGGGTTTGCACCCGCAGTAACGTTCTTCAAACCGACATTTACGATAGATTGTGCAAGAACTGTGGCAGTAGTTGTACCGTCACCTGCATCATCACCGGTCTTAGAAGCAACAGATTTAACCAGCTGTGCACCGGTATTCTGGAACGGGTCGGCCAATTCTACCTCTTTAGCAACCGTTACACCATCTTTTGTGATGTGAGGAGCACCGAATTTTTTTTCGATAATAACGTTACGCCCTTTAGGACCAAGAGTTACTTTTACTGCATTAGCAAGCTCGTCGACACCTTTTTTAAGTTGGTCGCGAGCATCCATGTTGAATAGAATATCTTTTGCCATAATATTTTCTTAAATTAAAAAGTTGAATAATGAATAATTAAAAGACTAAGCAAGAACAGCTAAAACATCGCTCTGACGCATGATAAGATACTTAGTACCGTCAAGCTCTAACTCAGTTCCGGCATACTTACCATAAAGAACGGTATCACCTACTTTCAATACCATTTCTTCATCTTTAGTTCCGTGACCTACTGCCACAACTTCACCTTTCAAAGGTTTTTCTTTAGCTGTATCAGGAATAATGATACCACCAATTGTTTTCTCTTCTGCAGGTGCAGGGAGGATAAGCACTCTGTCTGCTAATGGTTTAATGTTCATAATTACTTTATTTTAATTTGTTGTTTATATAAGTTCATTTGTTTTGCCTGATTGGCGATAAGAAAAGAACGAAAACCGTGCCAAATGGTTCATTCTACAAAAATATTTTCTATTCACCTATATATTATAAGGTATAAAGTAGTACGATAACTGACAGAATGACCCCCTATGAATGACAACAAATCTCAACAACTGACGATATGGCAACAAGAAGTTCTTGTTTTGTCATTTTCTCTTTAATATTTTTTTGCTATTGCTAATTTTTTTATATCTTGCACTATTCTTTAACAGAAGAAAGTAGTTATAATAAAATCAATCTAAAAACTTAATATTATGAAACGAGTTATTTATCTTATCCTCTTTGCTTTAGTTGTAATATCTTTTAATTCTTGTACTACAGATGAGACAACAGCCGACACATCTTTACTAATTGGCAAATGGGTTTCCGGTACTGAACATTACAAATACATTTCCGGTGGAACAGGCTATACCTGGGATACTGCTGATGACGTAAAGGAAGAGGAAGCACAGAAGTTCACTTGGAGTTTGGAAGGTATGGAGTTAACCTTGATTCATGAACAAGAGATGCAAAAGGTGAAAACGACAAGAGCAATTCCAAAAGTATATACGATTATTACATTAACAGCAGAGAAGCTAGAATATAAAGATGATTTCGGAAAGAAATTCTCATTTACTAAAGAATAAATCATGAAAAAGGCTCTGAAAATAATCGCCATCACGTTTGGAATAATTATCGTGTTGGTTTTAGTTTGTGCGACTATCGCAGTAAATTATGTCTTTTCTCCTGATAACACCACCAAAATAGTTAAACAACAGGCAGAGCAATACTTAAATTGTAGATTTGAGTTGGAAGAGGTTGAACTGACATTATTCAGCACTTTTCCCAACTTCGGTTTGGAAATAAACCAATTAACGCTTATCAATCCTAGTATCGGTGTGCCATCAGATATACTAATTCATGTTGACAAAGCGCAAGCTATTCTAAACATAAAGGCACTTCTTAACAAAGAAGTTATATTGGAGAAACTTTCTGTAAATAACTTATTCGCCAATGTTTTTATGGATAGTACAGGTAAGACGAACTTTGATGTTTTCACAGCAGATGAGTCTAAAGAAGATAGTACCGCTTTTCAAAATCCATTTCGTACCATACAACTCAAAAATATATCTTTCAACAATCTGAATTTATCCCTAGTTGACGAACAGCAAGGTATAAATACAAAAGTTATCGGATTGCGAAGTAACTTAGTAGCAATGCTCGATGGGAATGATGGACAGACTAATTTCCAAATCAATATCCCTGAATTTTCCGCACAATATAAAGAAGGAGACATCTTTGCTCGCATCAATAACTTTGAAAGTAATCTGTCTGCAGCCTTTACAATGAAGACATTGGATGGAAAATTTAATATCTCAACTCCTGATGCATCTTTATCCTACGGAACAGAACAATATTTGCAAAATGCAGCGGTCAAGCTGAATTTACCGATAAACATACAACTGATCAAGCAGTCCTTAACGCTAAACGATGCATCTTTCGCCCTTAACAATAATGAAATAACATTAGAGGGAGACATCGGTACTAATTCGTTAAACGGAGATATTGTAACTGATTTGGCATTTAATATTAGCCGATGGAATATTAAAGAAACACTGTCATTGATACCGGCATCTTTGCTTACTGCAATGAAAGGGGTAGAGGCTGACGGTACAGTCACGTTGGCAGGAACAGTGACAGGTATATATAATAAGGTGGAGATGCCTAAAGTTTCGGCTAATCTGAAATTGGAAGGCGGAACTGTCAAGTACACCGGTTTTCCCCTGGCGTTACATGCCGTTGAAGGTGATATCAATTTCAGTTCGGATATGAAAACCGATTCCATATCGTCTATTCAAATTAATAGTTTTACGGCTAGAACGCCAAAATCAAAAGTTACATTAAACGGAAGAGCCGATAACTTGTTATCCGATGCCAAATGCAACCTGAATTTTGGTTTTGATCTATTCTTGTCCGAGTTTAAGCCAATGATACCGAAAGATATAAATGCAAATGTATCAGGCAATACTGACGGAAACATTAATGCACGTTTTTCACTTTCACAAATTGAGAAGCAACAGCTCGATTGTATACGTGCAAATGGGAAAGCCAATCTGCACAATATTGATGCCGTATATGACACAGTTAAAGTTAGCATAAATGAAGCAAGCCTTCAATTTGACCTTGCGGAGAATTTAAAATCCATACTCAACAGCGATCAAATAAATTTATCACAAGGAAATAATACGACTGCAAATATCAAAGGGACCTACCTTGATGTAGATATGCCAAATATTTTGAGCACAAGTCCTATGGATTTTATCAACAGTGAGTTTTCTTTCAGTGACATCACAGCATCTATGGGCAATATGAGCCTTAGCATCAATGCACCGCAAGGAAAAGCGAATATTAAAATGCCGGAAGGAAGTTTTGATAATACCAATATAGTGTTGGAATATCAAAATAAATCACTCGAAGCCAATATGGGAGAACAAAAGGTGCTGACTCATGATTTCAGTATAAATACCAATATTACCCGGAATCCGGTAGAGACAAATTCATTCTTGCAATGGATTCCAAATGGATCTGTTGCATTAAAAAATGCAACGATTTCAACTCCGAAAGTAAAAGAAGATATAAAGATACCGACGGTACAATTTGACTTTACGCCAGAGAAATATACCATCAATGACAGTAGATTCGTATTAGGGCGTTCAGACTTTCAGCTATATGGATATCTGGATAACGTTTCATCTTATCTGCGCCACGATTCTTTGTTAATGGGTGATTTCAAATTCGTATCCAATAATACGGATATTAATTCCATTATGGAACTGACAAGTGGTATCGGATATGAAGAAGAACAAGAAGAAACTGCTGAGTCGAAAGACACGGCGTCTACATCTTCCGGACCGTTTATGGTTCCCAAGGGGATGTTCATAAACCTTGAAACAAATATCAAAAACGCTTATTTCGGAAATGATACAGCTCGAAACATTATAGGGAACGTAACGGTAAACGATGGAGTTTTAGCGCTTCAGGATGTAAAGTTCAATACCTCAGCTGCAGATATGTATTTGACAGCATTGTATAAAACTCCACGCAAGAATCATCTCTTTGTCGGATTGGATTATCACATGATGAATATTGAAATCGAAGAATTATTGAGAATGATTCCTGATATTGATTCTATCATGCCTATGCTACGTTCGTTCGGAGGAAAAGGGGAATTCCACATGGCAGTAGAAACATATACGGATTCTCTGTATAATCTGAAGAAGTCAACTCTTCGCGGTTCTGCGTCAATAACCGGACAGGATTTGGTTTTGATGGATGGAGAAACATTCAGTGAAATAGCTAAAACATTACGTTTCAACAAGAAGACCCAAAACAAAGTCGATAGTTTGGCTGCAGAGTTTACTATTTTTAAAAATGAGATTGACGTATATCCCTTCCTGATTGTTATGGATAAATATAAAGCCATTATAGGTGGGCGTCATAACCTTGATATGAGTTTTAACTATCATATCTCGGTAATAGATTGTCCTTTACCAATCAGACTGGGACTAAACATATCCGGAAATCTTGATAAAATGAAATTCGGTATAGGCAAGTGTAAATATTCCAATCTATATCGTCCTACATCCAGAAAAGTTGTTCAGTCTTCTCAATTGGAACTGAAGAAGATGATACGGCAGGAGCTTGAAGCAAGGATAAAAGAGAAGAAAAGTGAATAAATAACAAATCCCTTTGGATGAAGCCATCAGCTCTCCAAAGGGATTTCCAATATGAAGTTATTTTTATTATTTAATCAGATTAATCAGCTCTTCCGGGGAAACCAAACTCTGTTCTCCTTTCACCATATCTTTCAACATGACTTTACCCTCGTTCATCTCATTCTCACCGACAATAGCAACAAAAGGAATGTTCTTATCATTTGCATAACTCATTTGTTTCTTCATCTTTGCCGGATCCGGATATATTTCCGAGCGAACTCCCGCTTCACGGGCTTTAGCTAATATAGGTAAGCAATATGCCGCTTCTTTCTCGCCGAAGTTTACAAACAAAAGTTGTGTACTGTTGACTGCTTCTTTCGGATATAAATCGAGTTGGTTCAAAACATCAAAAATACGGTCGGCTCCAAAAGAGATACCTACACCGGATACGCCATCCATGCCAAATACGCCTGTCAAATTGTCATAACGCCCTCCTCCGGTGATACTTCCAATCTGTACATCCAGTGCTTTTACCTCAAAGATAGCTCCTGTATAATAATTCAAGCCACGGGCTAAAGTTAAATCCAGCTCAATCTCATTCTTCAGATTCATTGTAGAAAGAGTGTTCAATATGAATTCGGATTCTTCAACGCCTTTCAAACCGATTTCGCTTGCAGCAAGTACTTCCTTCAACGTTTGAAGTTTCTCCGTATTTGTTCCTGCCAGTAAAATAATCGGCTGTAACTTAGCGATAGCTTCATCACTGATACCTTTGGAAGAAAGCTCTGCATTGACATTCTCCAAACCAATTTTATCCAGTTTGTCAATGGCAACGGTTATATCTACAATCTTATCTGCCTCACCGATAATCTCTGCAATTCCGGTGAGAATCTTACGGTTGTTTATTTTAATGCATACCCGAACACCGAAACGGGAGAAAACCGTATCGACGATCTGCATTAGTTCTACCTCGTTCAATAAGGAATTGCTACCAACCACATCGGCATCACATTGATAAAACTCACGATAACGTCCTTTCTGTGGGCGGTCCGCTCTCCAAACCGGTTGAATCTGATAACGTTTAAAGGGGAAACTAAGTTCTTCACGGTGCATGACTACGTAGCGTGCAAAAGGAACGGTTAAATCATAACGCAATCCTTTTTCACAGAATCTCCCTGCCAATTTTGCAGCATTGCGTGAAAGCAACTCCTCATCGGTTATACCGGAAAAATAATCGCCGGAATTCTGTATCTTAAAAAGAAGCTTATCTCCTTCTTCACCGTATTTTCCCATTAAAGTAGATAAGTTCTCCATCGCCGGAGTCTCTATCTGCTGAAAGCCATAAAGATGATAAACGTCACGAATCGTGTTGAATATATAATTACGCTTCGCCATCTCCACAGGCGAAAAGTCACGTGTTCCTTTAGGTATACCCGGTTTTGCTGCCATATTATCTATTTTTGTTTGCAAAGTTACACGAAATAATTGATTCTTAAAAAAGAATGTATCAAATTAAAACGTTCTTCTATATGAAAGTCTTATATAAACGAATTTAAGGAACAGGGAAATAAATGCGTTTGCCCAAGGAAAGCCTGTCGTTTACCCAAGGCTAAACGACAGGTTTACCATGGTGAAACGAATGGGCGCCCTTGGGCAAACGATTCAACGATAGGGAAGAGGGGATTAATCTCTCCTTCCCATATAAATCATGATGTAATAAACTAAAGTAGCCAACGAACCTAATGCAGCGACCACGTAAGTATAGGCAGCGGAACGCAAGGCATCTTCTGCCTGTGCATGGTTGTATGCATTTGTTACGCCCGCATTATTCAACCAGACCAAGGCGCGTTTGCTGGCATTGATTTCTACTGGCAATGTGATGAAGCTAAACAAGGTAGTCATGGCAAACAAGACGATTCCGGCAAGCAATAACTGTGGAAATGTATTTACCATCAGGATTCCGGCAAGCAATACCCATGTCATAATAGAAGAAGAGAACTGAACAACCGGAACAAGTGCCGAACGCATCCTCAGAGGCGCATAAGCCCGTGCGTGCTGAACGGCATGTCCGCATTCATGGGCCGCAACCGCTGCCGCAGCTACACTATTGCTGGAATAGACACCTTCACTTAAATTTACCGTTTTGTTGGCCGGATTGTAATGGTCTGTCAAATGTCCCGGAGTACTTGTCACCTGAACATCATAGATACCATTGTCGTGCAACATCTGCAATGCGACGTCACGTCCGGTCATCCCATTCGTCAGGGGCATTTTCGAATACTTCTTAAATTTACTTTGCAATTGTGCTTGTACCAGATAGCTCACTACGGCTACTCCGATAAAAATTATCCAATAAATAGGCATAATCTTATTTCTTTTTTAATTAATACTATATACAAAAAAGAACAAATTGTTTGCCAAAAATAGGAGATAAACCTTATATTATGAAGTTGTAACAAAAAGAATTAGTGATATTTACCAATTTTTCAAAAGAAAATAGGAATATGCAGGCAGCATATCCCTATTCCTTATATGTTCTTAATTTTTTAATATGTACATACACGGTCAGTTAGCCCCGTGATTCATTATTCTTCAGTATAGCGTTCTATCGTTTGCTCACGATCCGGTCCTACGGAAATAATTTTGATAGGTACTTCGAGCTGCTCTTCCAAGAAAGATACATAAGCATTGAACTCTTCCGGGAATTCGTCTTCGCTTGTCATCTTTGTCATATCTGTCTTCCAACCCGGCAATTCTGCATAAATCGGCTCAACTCCTTCCGTGATATCATAAGGGAAATAATCAATTTCCTCACCATTCACTTTATACGCTACACATGCTTTGATTGTTTCAAAACCGTCCAGCACATCACTCTTCATCATGATAAGTTTCGTTACACCATTTACCATGATAGAATATTTTAAAGCAACAAGATCGATCCAACCGCAACGGCGTTCACGCCCGGTTACAGCACCGTATTCATGTCCTAAGTCACGGATTTTCTTTCCGGTTTCATCAAACAGTTCCGTTGGGAAAGGTCCGCTGCCCACACGCGTGCAATATGCTTTCATAATACCGTAAACTTCTCCTATTTTATTAGGACCGATGCCCAGGCCGATACAAGCCCCTGCACAAATCGTATTTGAAGATGTTACAAACGGATAAGAACCGAAATCCACGTCAAGCATAGTGCCTTGTGCACCTTCGCAAAGTACACTTTTACCGTCTTTCAGCAAGTTGTTTATCTCATGCTCGCTATCTACCAAATGAAATTGCTTTAAGTATTCGATACCTTCCAACCAAGCTTTTTCCAGTTCAGTAAGATCATATTCGTAGTTTAAACTTTTCAATATCTGTTCGTGACGGGCTTTCGCTTTTGCATACTTTTCTTCAAAATTATGGAGAATATCACCGACACGTACACCATTGCGGCTCACTTTGTCTGTATAGGTCGGGCCGATGCCTTTTCCTGTAGTACCTACTTTCGCATCACCTTTGGCAGCTTCGTAAGCAGCATCAAGAATACGATGAGTAGGCAAAATCAAATGAGCTTTCTTTGAAATGTGAAGCCGTTCTTTCAACGGGTGTCCCGAAGCTTCCAATGCTTCTGCTTCCGCTTTGAATAAAGCCGGGTCAAGAACAACGCCGTTACCTATTATGTTTACTTTATCTCCTTGAAAAATACCGGAAGGAATAGAACGAAGCACATATTTCTGTCCTTCAAACTCAAGTGTATGACCGGCATTAGGTCCACCTTGGAAACGTGCAACCACATCATACTTAGGAGTCAATACATCGACAACCTTACCTTTGCCTTCATCACCCCATTGCAATCCCAAAAGAACGTCTACTTTCATCTCTTTCTAATTGTTTATTATTTGTTTGTCTTTTTTCTTCTCTTTGCCCAAGCGCATTTGCTGCATATACCATATATATATAAGGAGTAATGCGACATCTGAAAACGGTTCAACTTCGTATTGGCGATAGCAGCTTTCAGTGTTTCGTTCTGAAACTCTGTTACTTTGCCACACTGCGTACAAATCAGATGATGGTGGGTTTCTATATTAAATGATTTTTCGTATTGGGAAGAATTGCCGAACAGATGCTTAATAACCAGTTTGGCATCCATCAAAAGAATAATCGTATTATAAAGCGTAGCCCTGCTTACACGGAAGTTTTCCTGATTCATCATTTGGCTATAGAGCATATCAATATCAAAATGCCCGTTTATCGAATAGATTGTATCGAGTATGGCAAAACGTTCGGGCGTCTTCCGATGACCGTTCGTTTCCAGATACTCGGTGAATATCTGCCTTACCGTCTCCTTTACATTCTTATCTCCCATACAGATAAATTTACCGCGAACAAAGTTAAGCCTTTTTTGCGGAAACAGAAAAGATTAAAGCAAATATTCTATATCAAATCTTATCTCATCATAGACAAGCGCCATATCCTCACGTTCGGAACGTTTCAATTCCATAATTAACCTGTTCACTTTTTTAGCATTTTCTTTGTTCTGCATACCATACTTCTTCAAGGCTAGCACGGCTGCTTTACGAGGCTGAAAAGCCTCTGATAAAACCGTTGCTTGTGCTTGATCCAAAAATTCTGCTTCTGCACGCTCATTCAGTACCAAACCTTTAGCGAATAAACGTGCCGCCAATAAGAATCCGCATGTTTGAAAGAACTCGCGTTCATCTGCAATCCACTCGAAAACTTTAGCCGGAGCGTAGGGTAAATACTGGAAAAGAGTCATGCAAGTTATCTCCGCTATTTCAGGATAGTGCATATCTTCCACCCAAATATCGGCTATCTCCGGAAAGAAAGAGTCAATCGGTTGGAGCATCCCGGCTAGAATCTTAGATTCACGTATGTTCTCTTTCCAAAGAGCTTGCGCTAGCTCATGATTCTTCTCATAATGGGAGGCAATCTCTTTCAGGCGAGGTAGTTCTACCCCAAAGTTCAGTCTATAATCCAATCCCTTTTCGCGCATACTTTGAGAGACCACTCCATTCATGGCAAGACGGAATTGCGTCTTTATATTTTTTATTTGCTCTTGTACTGTCATAGGAATACTTTAAAATATAATAGGGCGCACTGAATGCGCCCTTATATTACAAATCTATATAGAATATTGTTTATTCATTTATATCAGGCAATGTAGAGTAATCTTTGCTATAACGCAGCATTTGTTCCGAATAACCTTCATCATAAGAGACTTTCACATCCGTGATATTGCCATTCTCATCTGTTATCGCCTCATAAACCGGGTTGATAAATCCTTTATAAGGAGCGAGGTTCAGCTTCTTATAGCGTTCCAGAACCTCTGCATGCAAAACAGGGTCCACTTTAACGGCATAGCTTTCTACTAAATTATGTGCGGCAGCATAGTCACCTTCTGATTTAATACGTTGTATCTCTGCCAATAACTGTCCAAACAGGTTACGAAGTTTCTCATAATCGTTAATGCGAACGTATGTCTTTCCGTCTTTCTTGACCAATTCAACAACTTTATCTGCAGCTCCTTTTTCAAATGCCCATCTTGCTATAAGCTGACGATTACGCATATGAGCCTCTTCTACAGTATTGCCCAACTCTATACGAACTAATTGTGTCATCAATCCATTCATCATATAGGTGTAATATTCAGCTTTATATGCTTCTGCATTTGGAGTTAGTCCCAACTCCACCATCTTTGCATCCGGTAAGTAATACAAACCGAACAAATCAGCGCGGGCTTCTTCGATTGTCGAACCATAGGCTTTCAATGCATCTTGATCAACTCCCGGAAGAAGTTTACCGGAACCGTGTCCTAAACATTCATGTAAGTCAGTATGTAAATCATCGGTTAGGTCGGCATATTTATCAATGGAAGCAAGTTCTGCATCACTATACACAAATTCTTCCATGAAACCATTTCCATGTGCTGCTTTATTATAAGCATCCGTCAGGTTGCCAATGGTTACCGACTTTGAACCATGATGGCTTCTAATCCAATTGGAGTTCGGCAGATTAATGCCAATTGCTGTCGATGGATATAAATCACCACCTAAGATGGCTGCTGTAATAACTTTGGCGGATACACCTTTTACCTTATCCTTTTTGAAATTCTTATCGACCGGAGAATGATCTTCAAACCATTGAGCATTGGCACTAAGTTTTTCCGTACGCTTCGTTGCTTCTATATCTTTAAAGTTAACAATAGATTCCCAGCTTGCTTTCATACCTAAAGGATCACCATAACTTTCTGTAAAACCATTCACGAAGTCAACTCTAGGGGCTAGATCTTTTACCCAAAGGATACAATAATCATCAAAAGTTTTAAGATTACCATCTTTATAAAACTGTATCAATTTCTCAATTACCGATTTTTGATGAGCATCTTCTGCTACAGTTGCAGCTTTCTCCAGCCAATATACAATCTTTTCAATGGCAGGGCTATAAAGTCCTCCTACTTTCCAGACTTTTTCCTTAATTATTCCGTCTTCTTTGACCAATCTACTGTTCATCCCAAACATAACAGGGAAGGAATCTGCCGGGTTCTTCAGTTTATTATAATAATCCTCTGCCTCCTTTTGAGTAACTCCTTCATAATAGTTAGAAGCCGAAGTCAAAACTAAATCTTCACGGGCTGCTTGGTTTACACGCTTAGGCATTACTTTCGGGTCAAAGATCACAGGGAACATTTCCTCACAAAACTGTTCTATTGTTTGACCTTCCTGCAACGGAAGTTTAGAAGCATCAATACCGGTTATAGCATTCTTTAGAAATTCAGGGGTAAAGCCGGGTACAAATTTCTCACTACCATAATGATGGTGAATGCCATTGGAGAACCAAACACGTTTTAGATAAGTCTCCATATTTACAAAATTCGTATCTGCCTTATCTCCTTGATAATCGGTATATACTGCTTCGAGCATACGGCGAATTCTTAAATTATACTTCCCATTCTGATCATATAATATGTCTCGTCCTTCTAAGGCTGCCTGAGAAAGATAATAAACCAGTTCCTTTTGTTTCAAAGATAGTTCATCAAATCCATGAACTTTATAACGAAGCATCTGCAAGTCGGCAAATTGCTCTACTGTGTAATTAAAGTCATCTGTTTCCACTTGAGTGGTCTTTTGTCCACCACATGATGCAAATAATGTTGCAGTCATAGCTAATAAAATTAATTGTTTCTTCATTGTGTGCATTCAACTTTATATTAGACAAATAAAAAAGGGAATTATCTCAAAAACAAATCCGAGACAATCCCCTTTCTATAATTTAGTAATATCTAAAAAATACGGTTACTTCTTTTTTGCATCCGCATTTCTTTTACGATACCCGTTAGGAGTTTCACCTACATTCTTATAGAAAGCGGCATAAAAAGATTGGCGATTAGCAAAACCAACCATTGAGCTGATTTCCTCGACATTCTTATCTGCATATCTCTTATCTACTAAGTAATGCAATGCATCTTTTATTCTGTACTCATTCAGCAAGCAAGAATAGTTCATACCAAAACGTGAATTTACCACTGCTGATAAATAACGCGTATTTGTTTTCAATTCTTTTGCTAAATCTTTAGCCGAATAATTCGGATCTTTATATTTCTTCTGAACTACAATGATATTTAGTATTTTATCATACAATTCATCTGCAAGTTCTGCTCTGATTAAAGATCTGTACGCTGCTTTCTTGTCCTTTTTCTCCCTTAGATTATAAGGTCTTTTCTTAGGAGTTTCACCTTCTTTAGATGATTGTTCCATTGTTTTGTTTTCTAATTTACTCATGGCCAGGTTTCTTATTATTATAAATATGAATTCCTTAATTATTATATTAAACTACAAATTACACATTTAGTTTTCGAATATGCAACTTTTTTACCACATTTATTTCTTAAATATTCTCAACAACTAAATATATTACATATACTTTTATAAGTAATAAGAGTTTTCAACATAGAATTGTTCGCTGTAAGTGATTATTTATAGCTTTTAAACAGATATTAGCGGTATTCATTGGATTTTACTACCTTTGTCTCACTTAAAAAAGAGAAAACATGCTTCATACTCTCAAAACATACTTCGGATACGAATCTTTTCGTCCTTTACAGGAAGAAATCATCCATCATATATTGGAAAAAAAGGATGCTTTGGTACTGATGCCGACCGGAGGCGGTAAATCGATTTGTTACCAATTACCGGCATTGATGATGGAAGGGACAACGATAGTTGTGTCTCCTTTAATTTCATTAATGAAAGACCAGGTTGGAGCATTACGAGCAAATGGTATATCTGCAGGAGCATTAAACAGTAGTAATAATGAAACTGAAAATGCCAGCCTTCGAAGGGAATGTCTCCAAGGGAAAATTAAGCTCCTTTACATTTCTCCGGAGAAGCTATTATCTGAAATGAATTTCTTATTAAAAGACATACGCATTTCTTTATTTGCTATCGACGAAGCCCATTGTATTTCACAATGGGGACATGATTTCCGTCCGGAATATACACAAATGAAAGTATTGCATCAGGAGTTTCCACAAATCCCGATTGTTGCACTTACCGCAACTGCAGATAAAATAACAAGAGAGGATATTGTCAAACAACTTGCTTTAAGGAATCCAAGAACTTTCATTTCATCTTTTGATCGCCCTAATCTGAGCCTATCTGTAAAACGTGGTTATCAACAAAAAGAAAAGACGAAAACAATTTTGGAATTCATAGCCCAACATACTAACGAAAGTGGTATTATTTACTGTATGAGTCGCAATAAAACCGAATCGGTTGCACAGATGCTGCAAAAGCATGGAATTAAAGCAGCTGTTTATCATGCCGGATTAAGTGCCGCAGCGCGAGATGAAGCACAAGATGACTTTATAAATGACCGGGTGCAGGTGGTATGCGCTACGATCGCTTTTGGAATGGGGATTGACAAATCAAATGTCCGGTGGGTTATCCACTATAATATGCCTAAGAGTATCGAAAACTTTTATCAGGAGATAGGGCGTGCCGGACGTGACGGGATGGAAAGTGATACTATACTGTTTTACTCTTTAAGCGATATTATCTTGTTATCCAAATTCGCAAATGAAAGTAATCAACAGGAAATGAACTTGGAGAAACTGCATCGTATGCAGCAATATGCAGAAGCTGATATTTGCCGCCGCCGCATTTTATTAAACTATTTTGGTGAAAGTTCTAAACGTGACTGTGGTAACTGCGATGTATGTAAGAATCCTCCCGAACGTTTTGATGGGACTGTCATTGTACAGAAAGCTTTAAGTGGCATCGCACGCACGGAAGAGAAGGTAGGAACAAGATTACTGATAGATATTTTGAAAGGTTTCAGTAATGCGGAAGTAGTAGAAAAAGGCTACGACCAATTAAAAACATTCGGAGTGGGACGTGATATCCCGGCACGCGACTGGCATGACTATTTGTTGCAAATGTTGCAATTGGGTTATTTTGAAATCGCCTATAACGAAAACGGTCATTTGAAAATAACGGAAAGTGGAAGAAAGGTTTTGTTCGGACAAGAAAAGGCAATGCTGGTTGTTATTAAACATGAAGATATTCTACCTAAAGGACGTAAAAAGAAGGAAGAGAAAACCCCAAAAGCCAAGATTGTGCAACCTTCTTTTTATGGTACAGATAATGAAGCACTATTTGAACAACTGCGTTTACTTCGCAAGAAACTGGCAGATCAACAGGCAGTTCCTGCTTACATCATACTTTCCGATAAAGTGCTTCATTTGATAAGTACTATTCGTCCCACAAGTATTGAAGCCTTTGGAGAAATTAATGGTATCGGCGAATTTAAAAAAGAGAAATATGGAAAAGAATTTGTCGGGATTATTAAAGCGTTTATAGAGAAACAATCAAACTTAATTTGATTTATATTTTTTGATTATGCTACATTTTGATAGTGATTATATGGAAGGCGCACATCCGGAGTTGATGCGTCGTCTAGCGGAAACCAATCTTGAACAAACTTCCGGATATGGAACAGATCAATATACTGTTGAAGCTAAAGAACTGATTCGGGATGCTTGTGGCCTACCTGATGCGAATATCTATTTTTTAATAGGAGGTACGCAAACGAATGCTACGGTTATTGATGGATTATTGGCACATCATGAAGGAGTCTTAGCTGCTGAAACGGCACATATTAATGTACATGAATCCGGTGCAATCGAGGCATCCGGGCATAAGGTCTTGGTATTGCCCCAACATGAAGGTAAGGTTAAGGCTGAAGAAGTCAAACAATATATTACTGATTTCTACGCTGATGAGACTTTTGAACACATGGTGGCTCCAGGTATGCTTTATATTTCTCATCCTACAGAATATGGAACGCTTTATTCCCTCTCTGAGTTGGAAGTTTTGAGTCGTGCGTGTCGTGATGCAGGTATTCCGCTTTACATGGATGGTGCACGATTAGGGTATGGATTGGCGGCTAATAACACTGATGTTACTTTAAAGGATATTGCCCGTCTGTGCGATGTGTTTTATATTGGAGGGACTAAGGTGGGGGCCCTCTTTGGCGAGGCGGTCGTTGTAACTCGTCCGAAGCTTTTACCTCATTTCTTCTCTTTGATTAAACAGCATGGGGCGCTTTTGGCAAAGGGACGTTTATTGGGACTACAATTTGCCACTTTATTTTCTGATGGACTTTATTTGAAGATAGCTCGTCATGCGATTGATATGGCTATGAAGTTGAAAAAGGCATTTGTTGAGAAGGGCTATAATGTATACATTGATTCGCCTACCAATCAGCAATTTTTCCGCTTACCTAATGAATGCATCGACCGATTAATGAAACACGCAACTTTCGAATTGTGGGGCCCGAGAGGTAAATCGGATAGTGTAGTGCGTTTTGTTACAGATTGGGCTACCTGCGAAGAAGATGTGGATGAATTGATTTCTTATTTATAGGAGTGTCTGTCTGCTTTGCTACTTATATATGATAAAAAAGGTCATTCGGATGAACGAATGACCTTTTTCTTTTTGGGGGATATATTTTATTCTTCTGTAACTGTAGCTTCCGGTTCCGGAACTATTGTTTCTTTATCCGAAGCCTCTACAGTTAATTTTTTGTAGATAACAGCGCTGCATCCTAAATTAATGGCAACATAAGCGAGGGATAATGCGATATTAACTATAATGCCTATTATTGGAATGAGGGCGAATAGGAACATAAGGATATAATAGATAATGCATAATACCAAACTAATGAAGAATATGGTCCATTTATAACCATAAGTTGCCTTATTGCTTCGTACTAAACATTCTCCCGGTGCGATGCCTTTATCCAGCATAATATAAATAGCCAATGACCATCCGATTGCAATAACGTATGCCGGAATTACCATAAAGAGCATAGCAGGGAAAATGGACATCATCATTAAGCCGATGATTGTGAAGAATTCTCCCATGTATTGACGATATTTAGCATCAAAAATAAAAGTCGGAGAGATTACTTTTCCTTTACTCAGAGCTACGGGAATAGTATATATCGCAATTGTAGTTCCTACGTTGATGTAAGGAATCCAGATGGTGAGTATCCATAGCACAATTGCTCCGAGCAGTGATAACGAATTCTTTAATCCTACGCCTATACCTTCTTGGATAACCCCCATTACGGTAATTTTTCTTTCATTTTCCATGTCTTTAGTTTTTTAATTTGAGATTAATAATACAAAATAGGTTTTAAACTATTTCTTTTATCTTGTGACTAGATGAATTTTACAAATTTACACTTTCTATTAATAAATACAAATAAATTTATTAAAAAATATCATTTGAGGTTTCATCTCGCCTTTTCTTCTTTTCTATTTGGCTACAAATAGGATTTATTCTACTTTTGTGGAAACAATCAAAATAACTGTTTATGCAAATTAAGGTTTCTGCTCCGGATGTATTGCATGCCTCGATTGATTTACCCTCTTCAAAGAGTATCAGTAATCGGGTTTTGATTATAAATGCTTTGGCTCAAGGTGAGTTTATTCCTCAAAATCTATCGGGTTGTGACGATACGAGTGTAATGATCAAGGCATTGAATTCTGCAGAAAATGTGATAGATATAATGGCGGCGGGTACGGCAATGCGTTTTTTGACTGCTTATTTATCTGTAAGTAGCGGAGATAAGATAATAACCGGGACAAAAAGGATGCAGCAGCGTCCGATACAGATTTTAGTAGATGCTTTGCGAGAGTTGGGAGCAGATATTGAATATATCGGTACGGAAGGTTTTCCGCCATTGCGCATAAAAGGGAGTACATTGTCGGGAGGAGATATAACAATGAAGGGTAGCGTCAGTTCGCAATATATATCTGCGTTGTTGATGATAGCTCCTTTATTGAAAGACGGGTTAAGACTGCATTTGAGTGGTGAGATTGTATCTAAACCTTATATTAATCTGACATTAAAGCTGATGAAAGATTTTGGAGCGAATGCTGAATGGGTATCGGATAGTTTGATAAACGTGGAGTCAAAATCTTATATCTCACGTCCGTTTGTAGTGGAATCTGATTGGTCGGCTGCATCATACTGGTATCAGATGGTGGCTTTATCACAAAGAGCGGAAGTCGAACTTTTGGGGCTTTTTGCGGATAGTTATCAAGGAGATTGTAAAGTAGCGGAGATTTTTGAGCATTTGGGTGTTACCACTACTTTCACAGAGAAGGGGGTAATACTGAGTAAGACAGCCATAACAGCAAAGACTTTAGACTATGATTTCGTTGAGCAGCCTGATTTGGCACAGACTTTCGTTGTTACTTGTGCTTTATTGGGTACACCATTTCGTTTCTCCGGATTGCAGAGCCTGAAAATAAAGGAGACAGACCGTATTGCCGCTTTGATAAAGGAGATGAGTAAATTAGGCTATTTATTAAAGGAGGAGAATGATTCTGTCTTATATTGGAATGGTGAATATAAGATGCCTGATGTTATTCCTGTGATAGATACTTATGAAGACCATCGGATGGCAATGGCTTTTGCTCCGGCTTGTTTGAAAATGCGTGAAATTAGAATTAATAATCCTCAGGTCGTGTCCAAATCTTATCCGGGATATTGGGAGGATTTAAAGAATGCCGGATTCTGTATCTCTGAAGAATAGATAGAAAATTCCCATAGAACCTATAAAAATCATCATACGGTCCGTTGTCAACAAAGGTACGGTCGATTGATTATAAACGATAGGAGTTTGTGATCAATCGACCGTATGATGTTATGCGTCGAATTATAGTCTTTTTTCTAGTGCCTATTTTCTTATGCAACGGATGCTGTAGCCTGCATTGATAGTTGTGTCTTCTGTTATGCTTGAATTGATTTTTATATTTCCTTCAGTATACCAGAAACAACAAGTTTGACTTTCAAAAGTACCATCTTTTCTTCTATAACCTGTTATATTAATTGAAAGTCTTGTCAGATTACTGCTTCCACTCCAAGATTCGACAGTGATTAATGCTGGATTATTATTGATGTACGTTTTTAGACTATTCCACTGTTCTAAAGTAGGTATTTCCCATCCGTTAGGTGCAATGTTACCGGAGATCGCTGAGTAATTGTAATAATAAATAAGATTATTTATTCCATAAGCAGGAGTTGGAGTGTTGTCAATAGATTTTTCCCATTTGGTTTTATCTGTCAAGTTACTGATTGGAGTTCCATCTGTAAATGAAGTTACCACAAGGTTTTCCGTCATCCAGTATTGACAACCGATTTTTGCAATAGAATATTGTTGTGAATTGCGGTCGTCATCAATAACATCCGGTTCTATGGAAAGAACTTCCAAAGCTGAACTTTCATTGGAGTTTCCGATATTGCCTTCTTTATCAATATATACAGTAGAGGAGGAAGATAATGTGCCTGCGGTGTAACTAAGTGTATTGTTTGTGGCATTCCAAACAACAGTACCGCCATGTATTGATGTTGTTAACGGGTTACCATTGTTCCCATCCAGGATTTGTGCCACATATCCTTTTGATAAGTCGGTAATCCCGTTTTTTACAGGATATACTACGATAGCTTGGTTATCTATACCATCAGCTTTTAGGTACTCTCTGCAAATTTCTGCAATCTGAATGTTATTGTTCATTGCTTTGTAAACAGAAGAATTGGAGAAATCCGGTAGTGGAATACGAAAAGCATCGGCAGAAGGAGTAGGGTCATCGTTTCCTTTGTTTTCATTCTCGTTCAAATCACCATTGATACTACTATTGTTCTCCCACTCTGCAATTTCCGTTTTTATAGTCCCTTGAGGAGCTGCACGTTTTATGGTCAAAGTATAAGTTTCTATGGTTGAAGGTGCGATGATGTGCTTTTCTCCGAATGTGAAGCTGTAACTTTTGCCTCCTGCATTTACTTCCACAAACAGCTTATCTCCTTCTATCTCTTGGGGTACGACTATTGCCCGTTTCCCTTGCAGCTTTCCGGAGCTGATACTGAACTCTCCTGCAGGTATAATATCAGATACATTTGTTTGTTCAGCAAATGTTCTGCTCTCTATGTCATACACCGCTTGTGTTGCTGCACCTTTAATAGATACACTCGGATTGATAGCGGATAACTCTTCTAAGGAGTCAAATCCGGTTCCGGGTAGTAATTCGATACGGATTTCAGCCAGCTTATGTTTGAATACTAAAGGAATAGCATCAATGGTAGGAGAAACAGAAGTTTTTTCAGCTACAAGGAAGTCTGATTTGGAGAAATTATAAGGTGTGCTTTGATCTGTCATTACTTCGCATGAGATTTTAGAAGATCCTGTTCCTACTGCGAGACTTTTATATGGATAATATGCTATGAAATCACACAGATCTTTGGTGGAGGGATAATAAATGATTTCGTCCGGTGTCCATGTGTTCTCCTTGTATTTGAATCTCATGTTATCTGTGTGACGCTCTTCAGATAAATGGTAAGGCTGTTTTAATACATAAAGTCCGATTTCATCGTTTGCATCAAAGTTCTTGTCGGTAGCTCTTGTCTGAATGTGCGAGGTGCTGTTGATGGCGATAGGGGTAACTTCATTATCGGAAATGTTTTCAATACTGTTTTGCTGACATGAAGTTAGACCTGATAAGAAAAGAAAGAATGAAATGAGTAAGCTGTTTTTTAGCGCTGTTTTCATTTTGTAGTTTTTATTATGAATAAAAAAGTCCCCTGCAATCAACTCCATAGTAATCGGGTGATTGCAGGGGACCTGTTGGGTAAATATATATGTCCTATTTCTACTTTAGCATAGTAGCAAGATTATCATTTGTCCGGTTAAAATACGCAGGAACATGGATAATGGATAAACGGTAGAGTAGCCTACGGCCGGTGCATCGCTTCCTGTTACCTGACTGGAATATGCTAAAGCCGGGGGATCGGTATTACTCCCGGCAATAAGTCCCATTAACATAAAGTAGTTTGTTTTATAATATAAACGGGCAAACAGACCGACAAGCAATAGCGGAATAACCGTAATAAGGAATCCGACACCCACATAAAGAAGTCCGTCACCTTCTACTACCGTGTGCACAAAGTTGGCTCCGGCCTCTATACCTACACTGGCAAGGAAAAGGACGATACCTATCTCACGCAGCATCAGATTGGCACTTTGTGTGGTATAAGTAACCAAGTGCATCCTCGCTCCGAAACGTCCTATTAAAATAGCAACGACTAGTGGACCGCCGGCCAAACCTAGCTTCAATGGAGTAGGCATTCCCGGGAAAGCGATAGGAAGACTTCCAACCAATATTCCTAAGAAGATACCTATAAATATAGTGATGATGTTAGGTTCATTCAAGCGTTTCAATGAATTACCAAGTACACAGGCTACTCGTTCCACTGCCTCTTCCGAACCAACTACCATGACGCGGTCACCTACTTGCAACTCCAGATTATGATTTGCAAATAAGTCCATTCCGGCACGGTTTACGCGGGTTACGTTTACCCCGTACATACTGCGGAAGTTCAGTGCTCCAAGTCTTTTACCGTTAATTTCTGTCTTTGTAACTAATATACGGCGTGAAACTAGCGGAGAGTCTTTTTGTGCAAGATCTATATCAACCTCTTTCCCCAAGAATACACATACAGCTTCTTTATCTTCTTCCGAACAGATAATGCGTAATTGATCACCTTCGTTCAATAGGGTTTCTGTTGTGGGACTACTTATTTCACCCTGTTTGCAGATACGTGAACAAACAAACGGACGTCCGAGAAAGCTACCGACACTGCCAAGTGTTTTGCCGAAGATCGCCTCATTATGTACTTCTACATGGAATACGAAAGGAGGATGGTGTGTATCTTCTGTTTGATGGTTCCAATCTTTTTCTTCGTGGTCAAAACTGATTCTGAAGATATAACGGATAGCGATGATAGAACCGATAATACCAATTACCCCCAGCGGATATGCGCATGCATAGCCTAAAGCAATAGGATCACCCGTATAGTCTATCTGTGAAAGAGCCTCTTGTGCAGCTCCGAGTCCCGGCGTGTTTGTTACTGCTCCACAAAGAATACCTACCATCATTGGCAGGCTGATCCTGTCTCCCATGATAAAGTAGAGACTTAATGCTACGATAACATTGAGCGCTACGATGAGAAATGCCAGCAAGTTTAATGTCATCCCACCTTTCTTGAAAGAAGAAAAGAAGGAAGGACCTACCTGTAAACCGATACAGAACACAAACAGGATCAATCCGAAGTCACGGATAAAATGAAGAATATGTGTGTCTCCGGTGAAACCGAAATGTCCCATTAAAATACCCACAAAAAGCACGAATGTAACTCCTAGTGAAACTCCGAATACCTTAATCTTTCCAAGCATTACACCTACGGAAATAACAAAGGCATACAAAAATACAATATGGGCTACGGAATCGGGCTTCCATAGTAAATCGAGAATCCAATCCATATCTAAAAAATTAATAATTTTTGAAATCGGGTGCAAAAGTAGTTAAACTATTTTAGTAACCAATGCTTTCCTTGTTTTTATTTTAATCGATTACATAACTGTTGTTTTGATATATGAGCATTGCAATTCTCGATTTTTTGTTCTTTAAATTAACAAAGTGACAGTTTTGTCTGCGAAAAATCCATAAAAACCTATGCCTATTATTAGTTATTAGCTATATTTGCGTGTTTGCAATAGCAAATAAACAAGCAAATTTAATTAATCTTACTTTTATTAATACAATAAACTATGGCAGATAGTAAAGAAAAACTCTTTTCGGATTTTCTTCCGGTTTCCACAGAGAAGTGGATGGAAAAAATCACAGCCGACCTTAAAGGCGCTGATTTCGAAAAGAAACTCGTTTGGAAAACAAACGAAGGATTTAAAGTTAAGCCTTTTTATCGGCAAGAAGATTTGCAAAATCTAAAAACGACAGAAGGTCTTCCCGGTGAATTCCCTTATTTACGAGGGACTAAGAAAGGTAATACTTGGTTTGTTCGCCAGGATATTAAAGTAGACAATGCAAAGGATGCTAATGCAAAAGCACTGGACGTTCTGATGAAGGGTGTTGATTCTATCGGTTTCACTATTAAAGCTAAGGATTTAAGTGCCGATTATATTGAAACCTTGTTGAACGAAATCTGTGCTGAATGTGTAGAGTTGAACTTTTCTACTTGCCAAGGCCATACGGTTGAACTGGCAAAACTTTTGGTAGCTTATTACCAAAAGAAAGGGTATGATTTGACCAAGCTTCAGGGATCGGTCAATTATGATCCGATGAATAAAATGATGAAGAAAGGTAAAGACGTTTCTGATTTTGTAGCTACGGCTAAAGAATTGATAGAAACTCTTGCTCCGCTTCCTCTTTATAGATGTATTAATGTAAATGCACTTACGTTGAATAATGCAGGTGCTTATATTTCCCAAGAGTTAGGTTATGCTCTGGCTTGGGGTAATGAGTATTTGGGTAAATTAACGGATGCAGGTCTTTCTGTAGATGAAGTAGCCAAGAGAATTAAATTTAACTTCGGTATCAGTTCCAACTACTTTATGGAAATAGCAAAGTTCCGTGCCGGACGTATGCTATGGGCTGATATTGTAAAGCAATATAATCCTACTTGCGATTGTGCTTGTAAAATGAAGGCTCATGCTGAAACATCTACTTTCAATCTTACATTATTTGATGCTCATGTGAATCTACTGCGTACGCAGACAGAAGCGATGAGCGCTGCTTTAGCCGGAGTTGATTCAATGACGGTTACTCCATTCAATAAAACTTATGAAACTCCGGACGATTTCTCTGAACGTATCGCTCGTAACCAACAACTTCTTTTGAAAGAGGAATCTCATTTCGATAAAGTCGTAGACCCGGCTGCCGGTTCTTATTATATTGAGAATCTGACTGTCGCTATTGCTCAACAGGCATGGAACATATTCCTGAAAGTGGAAGAAGAAGGCGGATTCCTGTCTGCTGTAAAAGAAGGACGTGTTCAAAACGATATCAACGAAAGCGGAAAGGCACGTCATATTGCCGTATCTAAGCGTAAAGAGATTTTGTTGGGAACTAATCAGTATCCTAATTTCAACGAACTGTCGAATGGCAAGCGTCCTGTTGAACAGAAATGTTGCTGTGGAGGTGGTGATAAAGAACAATCTTGTGAAAAGACTATCGAAACGTTGAACTTTGACCGTGCAGCAAGTGAATTTGAGGCATTGCGTTTACAGACGGAAGCATCAGGTAAACGTCCGAAAGCATTCATGCTCACAATTGGTAATTTGGCTATGCGTCAGGCTCGTGCACAGTTCTCTTGTAATTTCTTGGCTTGTGCAGGTTATCAGGTAATTGATAATCTCGGTTTCCCAACAGTGGAAGAGGGTGTTGAAGCCGCGATGAAAGCAGGTGCTGATATTGTAGTGCTCTGTTCAAGTGACGATGAATATGCTGAATATGCTGTTCCGGCATTCAAAGCTGTTGGTGATCGTGCTATCTTTATTGTAGCCGGTGCTCCTGAATGTATGGAGGACTTGAAAGCTGCAGGTATCGAACACTTTATCCATGTACGTGTCAATGTACTGGATACTTTAAAAGAATTCAATGCTAAGTTAGGAATAAAGTAAGAAATTATGAAACCAAATTTTAAGAATATAGATATTTATGCCGGATTCAAACCCGTAAACGGGGCTGAATGGCAAAAGGCTAACGGCATTGAAGCAGACTGGAAAACTCCGGAACACATCAATGTGAAGCCTGTTTATACAAAAGAAGACTTGGAAGGTATGGAACATCTGGACTTTGTGGCGGGTATTCCTCCTTATCTTCGTGGTCCATACTCGGTAATGTATACCCTTCGTCCGTGGACTATTCGTCAGTATGCCGGATTCTCTACAGCCGAAGAATCAAATGCTTTCTATCGTCGTAATCTAGCTTCCGGTCAGAAAGGTTTGTCTGTTGCATTTGACCTTCCTACTCACCGTGGTTATGACCCTGATCACGAGCGTGTGGTAGGTGATGTCGGTAAAGCAGGTGTATCCATCTGTTCATTGGAGAATATGAAAGTTTTATTTGATGGTATTCCATTGAATAAGATGTCTGTATCCATGACTATGAATGGTGCCGTACTTCCGATTATGGCATTCTATATCAATGCCGGATTGGAGCAAGGAGCTAAATTGGAAGAGATGGCAGGAACAATTCAGAATGATATCCTGAAAGAGTTCATGGTGCGTAATACTTATATTTATCCGCCTGCATTTTCTATGCGTATCATTTCTGATATCTTTGAATATACATCACAGAAGATGCCTAAGTTCAATTCTATCTCTATCTCCGGTTATCACATGCAGGAAGCGGGTGCTACGGCGGATATCGAATTGGCTTACACATTGGCTGACGGTCTTGAATATCTTCGTGCCGGAGTTGCTGCAGGTATTGACATTGATGCATTTGCACCACGTTTGTCATTCTTCTGGGCCATCGGTATGAATCACTTTATGGAGATTGCCAAGATGCGTGCCGCACGTATGCTTTGGGCGAAGATTGTAAAGCAATTTAATCCGAAGAATCCGAAATCACTGGCTTTGCGTACGCACTCCCAAACTTCAGGATGGTCGTTGACCGAACAGGATCCGTTCAATAATGTAGGTCGTACCTGTGTCGAAGCTATGGCTGCTGCATTGGGACATACACAGTCACTTCACACGAATGCATTGGATGAGGCTATTGCGTTGCCGACAGATTTCTCTGCACGTATCGCACGTAATACTCAGATTTATATTCAGGAAGAAACGAATATCTGTAAGAATGTAGACCCATGGGGAGGTTCTTACTATGTAGAGTCTTTGACAAACGAACTTGCTCATAAAGCCTGGGAATTGATTCAGGAAGTTGAAAAGCTGGGTGGTATGGCGAAAGCTATTGAAACCGGTATCCCAAAGATGCGTATCGAAGAGGCGGCAGCACGTACACAGGCTCGCATCGACTCCGGCGCACAAACAATTGTAGGTACAAATAAGTATCGTTTGGAGAAAGAAGATCCGATTGATATTCTTGAAGTGGATAATACGGCTGTTCGTCTGGAACAGATTGAAAACTTGAAGCGTTTGAAAGAAGGACGTAATGAAGCGGAAGTTCAGAAAGCGTTGGAAGCTATCACTAAGTGCGTAGAGACCAAAGAAGGTAACTTGTTGGAATTAGCGGTAGAAGCTGCAAGAGTTCGCGCTACGTTGGGTGAAATTTCTTATGCTTGCGAAAAGGTTGTAGGACGTTATAAAGCAATAATTAGAACAATATCAGGCGTGTATTCATCAGAAAGTAAAAAAGATGCAGACTTTGTAAGAGCTTGCGAGTTGACCGAGAAGTTTGCGAAGAAAGAAGGTCGCCGTCCTCGTATCATGATTGCCAAGATGGGACAAGACGGACACGACCGTGGTGCTAAAGTTGTGGCAACAGGTTATGCCGATTGTGGTTTCGACGTAGATATGGGACCATTGTTCCAGACTCCGGCTGAGGCTGCTCGTGAAGCTGTTGAAAATGATGTTCATGCAGTTGGTGTATCTTCATTGGCTGCCGGACATAAGACTTTGATTCCGCAGATTCTTGAAGAACTGAAGAAGCTTGGTCGTGAAGACATTATTGTGATTGCAGGAGGTGTTATCCCTGCACAAGATTATGACTTCTTGTACAAAGCCGGTGTAGCTGCCATCTTTGGTCCGGGTACTCCGGTGGCTAAGGCTGCTTGCCAGATACTTGAAATCCTGATGGACGAATAGTAATCTAGTCGTTTAATAATAAATTTAGAGGGATATTCTGCTTTGCGGGATATCCCTTTTTATTATACCATATCGTCTCCTGTTTTGGCAAACGTAACGCTAATCGTTTTATGGAACGGAATGAAACGGGATATGATGGCGATTACCAAAGATATGACGAGTAAATACCCTAGAATCTCTTTTAGTGCCAGCAACAGACTTTGTTGTTGCAGCGTAGAGTAAAGTCCGCTCGTGGCCATTTGTACTGCTTCGGCATATCCATGTCCCTGTGTCTGATAGCGGTTGAGTGCGTCCGTATATTTCGAGACGGCCAATGGGTCTGTCATAGTGAAGTGTTCTGATAGTGAGTACATATATTTCTGTTGCAGATGATATAGCAGATTATTGTAAAAAGAGGTTGCCATAATAGGTGAAAGTACGGAGCGGAAGATAATCAGGAAGAACGCGTTGGATAGCAGAAACTTCGGATTCAAATCTTCTACGGCAAACAAAGCGAATGCAATAATTAGCGTTAGCATACCCAATCCTCTCAAGAAGATAGGGAAGTATAGCATTTCATACGTACTGTCCGGGGAGATACCGAAATAAAGTATAGTGAAGAATAGGACAAAGCATGTCATCCCTCCTGCTATTAGGAAGCGAAAACGCCAGCGTTGCCAACGGAACCACCAGAAACAGATGAATGCTCCTAATGCATAACCCGGTAACAAATAGATATAGAGTGAATACGTATGTGTGGAATCTATTTTGAGAATGCCGGTCATATAGTTGGTCAGTAAACTGGTGGACGTACTGAAAAACATAACCAACATCATATAGAAATAACCGATAATGGCTTTGGGTTGAAACAATGGGACCAGGCTGACGTATGGTGACCTTGAATGATATTGTAGCCAGATAAAGAAGGCAATAAGCATGGGAGCAAGCATAATGTATAGGCATATACGGGGTGAGGACATCCAGTCGAGTACCTTTCCGTAATTTATCACATACATTAGCATTAACAGCCCTGCGGAGATGAGAAGCATTTCACGGATATGCAGTTCCTTAATCGGTATTTTCTTTATCGGGCGATTATGGCGAAAACAGACTATAACAATCAGGATAGCTAAAAGGATGAGCAGCATCATGAAATAGTACATATGTTTCCAGTTATAGTAATAAGCCAGTTCGGCAGTGATAATCATTGACAACTGTCCTCCTCCGTATACTAATGGATAAAAATAAGAGTAGAATTCACTACGTACATTCTTCGGACTGAAAATCTTTTGCGCCCGGCGGATAAACCAGAGCATCAGGATTCCTTTGAGAAAGCCGATAATGAAGCTGCAAACAATCAGTATGTCCGCATTTTGGGAACGGGCGCATATCCAACTCAGGAAGAATTGGAATATCATATCTGTCAGTAACAGGGATTTGGTGGAGAAAGCCCCTAATATTTTCGGTATAATCGGATAGGCGATTGCCATACCTGCGGAAGCGGCATAATAGCCCATAGTAATATCTTCCGTATTCGTGCCCAGTGTGTTTGATACTTCGAGCATACTGCCGGTATAGGAGCCATTCAACATGGTTACCGGAAGAATGATAAGGAATATGCTTGCCATACCCAGCCATTCGGGAACCCACTTACGAACCGGGACCTCCAGCTCTGCCATTGTCATCATCGGCGTAACGCTTCTGTTTCAACCATCATACCTGCCCGAAGATTCTGCATATCTTCCGGCGACACCTCCTCCAAATCAATTCGTACGGGAATTCGTTGCTGTACTTTTACGAAATTTCCTGCCGAGTTATCGGTTGGCACTAACGAATATTTAGAGCCGGTTGCTTCTGAAATAGCCGTCACTTTGCCTTTGAAAGTTTTGTTTGGCAATGCGTCTACCTTGATGAACACTTCTTGTCCGATAAAGATATGGGCAATCTGTGTCTCTTTGTAATTTGCTGTAATCCATTTATCTTTGTTGCGTACCAGATATGAAATGGTTTGTCCGGCTTGTACAAACTGTCCCGGTTCAAGCGTGCGGCGTCCCATATATCCTTCGTAAGGTGCTGTCAGTACTGTGTATGAAAGATTGAGATTTGCCAAATCCAAATCCGCTTCTTTCCGGAGGATATTCGCTTCGGCTCCGGTAGTCTTTTGACTGGCTTCGGTGTATTGAGAAATAGCTGCGTTTTTTTGTTCTACCAATGCCTGATAACGTGCTTTGGCTGCTTCATAAGTGGCTTTAACCTGTTCATACTGTTGTGCGGGTACTGATTCTTCTTTCAGTAGACGTTCGAATCGGTAGTAATCCTGCTCCAGCTGCCAGAGCTTGGCTTTTGCTTCGGCAATATTGGCTTCCTGTACGGCAACGTTTGTTTGTGATGTTTTTATACCGGAATGAATTACATTTTGTGATCCCCGTGCATCCAGCAAGGCAGCTTCGGCTTCCTTTACTTTAATCAGGTATTCGCGATTATCCAGAATCAGGAGGGTGTCTCCCGGATGTACATACTGATGCTCTTTGAAACGTACTTCTTTGATATATCCCGAAACCCGTATATTCAGCGGAGCGATATACTGGTCGACAAATGCGTCATTGGTTACTTCATAGTTGATGTAACGCCGGAAATAGTTGGCGGTAAACCAAAGTCCCGATCCGGCAAGAATAATGCATATCAGGTTCAGGATAATGTTACGCAACCGGTGTTGTTTCAGTATCTTTTGTTTCTTTTTCCATTCACTCATGATAGTATTCAATTAGTCAGAGACGGCCACAAGCCTTCTGAAGTTGATAATAAGTATAAATAACCCGTGTGCGGGCAGTGGTTAGTTGCAGCTCCACGTTTAACCGTACAGAGTTGGCATCGAGTAAATCAGTCAGGATAGCCAGTTGGTTCAGATAACGGTTCTGCATGATACGGTAGTTTTCCTGTGCTTGGCGTACGGATAGTTTCAATGCTTCCACCCGCTGTAACGCTTCTTGATGGCGAATGTAGGCTGTGCGCACATTGATACGTATCGTCTGCATTTTCTGTTCTTCCTCATTTCGGCTGAGGTCAACTGCCAATTTACTTTCATTTATCTTATGATTGTTCTTGTAGATAGAGGATAAGGGGTAGGAGACGGATAATCCTATGTTCCAGTTATTATTATACATATCTTCCATTGTACGGGAAATAGGACGTGCCAGCGTATTTGATGCGTATAATGAAATTGCGGGTAGGGAAGCAGATTTAATCAATCGGACATTATTCTGTGCCAGTTCGGTTTGTTTACGGTATTGTTTCATCTCCGGTTCATTGGTAAAGGCTTCGGTTACGTAGTCGTCATATGATTCGAGTGCTACTGCCTGATATAGTAAGGTGGTATCCGGAATAAGTAACAGGTTCTCTTCTTGATTTAATAGGATATTCAGTTGTTGTGACACCAATATGATACTATTTTCCGCTTCCTGCAATGACAGACGATCGTTAGTCAGCTGCATTTCACTGCGTAGCACATCATTGTTGGTAATGAGTCCTTCTTGTTTCATTCGCCGTATATCTGATAAACGCCGTTCTGATTCTTCAATGTTTCGTGTGAGCACCTCATATTGTCGGTATAGACTGAACAGATCCAAATATTGCTCCAGCAGGTTCAATTTAACTTTCCCCCGGTCTGTCTGCGTTTGCAGCTCAGCAAGCGCTTGCTCTAATCCTGCTTTCCGAATGTTGTAACGTATTTTACCTCCTTGGTATAAGGGTTGTGTGAAATCTATGGCATAGTTTTGAGACCAGTCCGGCATATCAGGATAAACCGGTTGGGAAAGTCCTTGACGGAATACGACCGGTTGCCCGATGAAACCACCTTTCAATCCTACTTGTAAATCGGGCAGTTGTGCAGAACGGGCTGTGAGAGTTTGCTGACGCGATGATTGCTCTTTTAATGCATCCGCTTGCAGTAGTAAACTGTGTTGTACTCCCCGTTCAAATAGTTGGTCGACACTCAGAAAGAGAGAGTCCGTCTGGGCTTTCGCTGTATGTATTCCCAATAATAACCCTACTACTATTCCCGTATACTTATATGTTTTCCAAAACATCGTGCATCTCTTTTAATCCTGATAACAGTATTTGTACGCGCTCCAATCCTATCGTGCGTTCTCCTTCTTTATAAACTTCATCGAGAATCGGACGAATTTGTTCTCTGAATTTATCTCCTTCCGGGGTCAGAAATACCAATTTATTCCGTCGGTCTGCAGGGTCTTCCCTGCGGCATACATATCCTTTCTTCTCCAGATTGTTCATTAAATTTGTGAGACAGGCTTTGTCTTTTGCTGTGCGTTCCGCCAATACTTGTTGGGTTATACCTTGCTCCCGCCATAGGCAGCTTAATATTTGCAGCATTTCAAACGTAATACCCGCATGGTGCTCTTTCAATGTTCGTTGGATACAGCGGCGAAAAGCCATACGCGTACGGAATATCTGCAACTGAAGTTCCCTGAACTCTGCACCTTCCTTTAACATAACTTTATTTTTTACCTTAGCGGGCGCAAAGGTAGGCAATGTTCTTAAATTAGTCAAATGTTTGACTAATTATTAATGGATAAGGGATATGAAAGAACTAGGGATTTTACGTCTCTTTATTTATAGTTTTTATACCCCCTGCGAAATTTTTGTCGCGGAGCTCATTATCAACTCTTTATCTTTTAAAAAGCCCCGAATAAGAAAACTTGTGACATCAATCGTCCTTATGAGTGTTGAAAATTTGTCGCGCTTTTTGCAAGGAGGGAAACGATACTGTTTGTTATTATAAGATTTCTTTTATCCGAATGATTCTTCCGTTGTGCCCCCTATATTCCTCAATACGTGCAAATTTTTCTATCTCTTTGGCTGTCATGTGTTTAAGCGGTTCAATATTCAGCTCGTTATAGAAATGGTTCATCATGACTTTTATTTCTGTCGGACTGTATTCTTTGCCGGTTTCGAAACGCTTGGCAAATAATGCCTTTGCTTTAGGACTGTTTTTAATGATAATCGTCGGAGCTGCCCCTATCGCTTCGCGGATGGCCTTGTCTTTCAATTCTAAGGTTCTCACATATTCGGCTCCGAAACGGGAGTAGCAACGGTAAAGGTTTTGTTCGCCTTCCGAATTCAATAGCCCTTGCAGTAATTGGTGGTGACGGGCTTGCATTTTCTTATCTTTGTTTGTTTTAAGATAAGCTATTTGCTCGAATTTACGGAGCAACCATTCATATTTCGTTTTTAGAGATACGATTCGTTGAATGGCCAGACGTTCGTCATCACTGATATCAAAGTTTTTTTCTTCATAATTAATCAGGAAATAATCTGCTTTCTGATAAGCTTCCAATAACAGGTTTATATCCGTATATAATTTGCGCACTGCTTGTTCTTCATAATAGTTGGCAATGAGGAACGGATCGATCTGAGCGTTTTCATCCAAAAAACGGGTGTAACTGTTGTTGCTTATCGCTTCCCTCAGCAATGTGCGCTTGCCGTCATTATGGGATGTTTCCAACTCCTGACCCCATTGTTTGTAGAGTTCTCCCGCACCTTGCAGCCAATTATCGGTTTCTTCTTTCTCCTGATATTCCAGATTCGGGTCGATAGTCGTAATATGAGTCAGGCTGCGTACGCCGTTTCGGAAACGTCCTGCTATTTGTATCGCTTCGGTTTTGGGGTCTATGGTGGATTGGGTTGCTCCATGTAAATCGGATATGATAACTACGTGAGGAGGTTCACATTCTATATCTACGGCAGAAAAGAAACGCGACGTGAAGAAATTATGCCGCCCCGGTTCTGAAATAAATACGGACTTGTCCCGCCGTTTTCCTGCGTAAAGTTTCTCGATACCATCTTTACTGCAATAAGTACAACTATCCTGTAAACGGGGAATCAACCTGAAAAAAGAGTTGATGGAATCAATGCTGTTGCAGAATATGCAGACCTTTTGCCGTTTGTTTACTAGGAGTTCCGACAAGGCTAATGTAATATTATTCGTCTGTATGATGTTTAATGGTAGTCTGTATTCATATTCGGGTTTGATCAACACTTTTGTGAAGTGGCGGAAACGGATGTCGTTCGCGATAATTGGCGTGGCAGAGATCATAGCTTTACTGTCAAAGCGAAAGAAATCGTCGATTGGTAACTTAATGCTGTTGCGGAAATCGATATCCTGAACCAGTTTTTCGCATTCGTCGAATAACATAAAACAATCCTTGTACATATTTATCTCCAACTTCTCCATCGCTTCTTTTATCTTGAAGAAGCTCTCCGGAGTAGTCAGCAGTTTGTAGTTTGTATTTCCGTACTCTTCCAGAAAATGCATGATTTTGGTAACGGTTACTCCCTGCATCACAGCGAGGCAGTGTTCATGTTTCCGTGATTTGTTTTCTATGACCGGTACATTCGGTTCGATAATAATAGATTTTCGGGGGGAAGTCAGCTCAAAATGAGTGGCGCCGATGCCCGGAATCCGTTTGTTGATAATACAGTTGTTGGGGATAAATTTTACTCCCGCACGTAGCAGTGCATCGCTCAGATGTTCATTCCGGCGAATAGGGTAGATTCTGTCGTATTGCATGTTTTTAATATTTTCTGGTACCGTGTTTGACCGGGTTAAACTTTTCAAATCCGGCCTCATCGATTTCGTTTTTGAGTTGTCTGTCAGCTTTGAATACCACATTCTTTATCTCCAGTGAATTGGCCCGTGACGTTTCGTCAAGATTACTTTCCGTGTGTTTCTTGAATTGTGCATTGACCGAGAAAGAACCGAATCCTTTAATATGCACTATTTCTCCGTCTTTTAATACATCTTTTATACTTTCCAGCATCACTCCGATAATGGTATGTGCTTCCGAAGAAAAACGGGGATACTTCCAGCTGATTCGTTCGGCAAGCTCATCCCGTCCCACAGTCTTATTACTGAGCAATATCGGTCTGACCGTTGCCTTTTTCTTACCTTCTTTGTCAACACACACGAAATCTTCTTCACTGATATTATCAGCGATTTTTGCAAACTTAAATTTTATTGCCATATTAATTGTTTATATGTAAAATGCCCTACGTCTTCTCTTCGGACACCCTACATCTTTCATCCTGATACAGTAGGTCTTTTGTTTTGGAGGTACTGAAGAAATTCTTTAGTCGTTAAGTGCAAAGATACTACTTTTCGGGGAGAATATGGATAATACTTTAGATGTTTATTTCGAAAGGGGCTTTATTCAAAAAAATATCAAAAATTTAATTATAATATGAATATTTTTTATAAATTTGTAAAGTAAGGCTTGAAGCTGAGAATCTCTCGAATCCGTTCCGTGCTTGATATGGTAATGAAATGATGGTGATATATTGGATGTAGATTAATTATAAACTAACTATTTTAATTATCATGAAGAAAATATTGAACTATCTAGGTTTGGCGATATTTGTACCTGTTGGCCTTTATGCCCAGCCTAATCTCACAAAAAGCTGCAATTTGATGCGTCATGGAGACCATCTGATAAAGCAACAAGTTGAGTACAAAACTCCCGGGCGGGAGGGGGAAAATGTTTTATGGGATTTTAGCCAACAAAAGCCCATTAATGAGAATTACGGATTGACTTATTATAAGTATGATGATTCTTTAATTACCGGACAGGAACATCAAACTCTGTATAAATACTTGCTTAAAGGTGATTCATTATTTTCTTACGGTTTTGAAAATCAAACTACTTTGGTCCGTTATGCCAAACCCGAACTCCAATTGGTATATCCCATGTTATATGGCAATCGGCATGAAGATTATTTTTATGGAAATGGAGATTACTGCAATCATTTGTTTATTTCTACCAGCGGTAAATCTGCAATTCAAGCGGACGCATACGGAGTTATATTGTTACCTTCGGGAGATACTTTACGTCATGTATTAAGAACTCATCAGATTCAAAAGTTTATACAGCGTACGGTTCCTTATCGGTTAGTGGAAGCAAGCGATACTGTTTTTCATACGGATAGTATCAATTATCATTTGGCAAACGATAGAATATACTGATGACTTTGGACATCCCATTCAGAGAATAGAGAAATTTGCGGGAGGAAATGAAGAACATCTTGTTTATCAGACAGAGTATGACGGATATGAAAGGGTAACTACGGCATGGTTACCGGTTGCTACATCTTCGTATGTACAAGCTATGATTTCTCCGGAAGAAGTGAAACAGGGAGCACGTAGTCAGTATTCGGACAATATGCCTTATAACAGCACTGCCTATGATGGTGCAATGAACAGAGCTCTGAAACAGTGTGGAGCCGGAAGTGCATGGAGCGGAAGAAGTGTGCAGACGTTTTATTATGTGAATACCGGTACGGGAAGCTTATCGTGTGCAAAATATGAATTGTCGGGTAAACAGTTAATTCGTAAAGGTTTGTACGACACGGGAGATTTGGTTGTGGTCAGAACGATTGATGAGGATGGGCACAGCCGTTATGATTTTTCCGATAAGGAAGGTCATACGGTTCTAAGTCGTCAGATAAACGGAGGCAATTATGATACTTATTATGTTTATGATGATTATGGTGATCTGCGCTATGTTTTGCCTCCTTTGGCTGCGGATCAGTTAAATAGTAATAACATAGCGTACAATATTGACAATACGCAGGCGTTAATAGATTATGCCTATTATTATGAGTATGACAATTACGGCAACTGTACCATGAAAAAGAAACCCGGAGCGGAAAAAGAGTTGTTTTTCTATGACAAGGATCATCGTTTGATTCTCAGTCAGAATGGCGTGCAGCGTTTTCACAAAGATTATACATTTTATTTTTATGACATTTATGGTAGGGAAGTTCTGAGAGGTACATGCACTTGCTCAACCCCTGAGAATATAAAGAACCAATCAATTGTCGCTGCTTATACGGGAGAAGAAGAATCTTCTATTTTGAAAAGCGGTTATGCTGTTACGAATCTGCCGTTTGCAAATAATAATCTTCTTCTTGAGAATATTAATTATTATGACGATTACTCTTTCTTTGCATTGTCCGGCTTCAAAAAAGGTGAGTATTCCTATGAGAGTTTATATGATTTTGATAATTTATATATGCATCCTACCAATGACAAGCTGTCGGCAAAAGGTTTACTTACAGGTTCTGTTGCCGGTCGGTTTCAATCAGCCAGGGTTTTGATGGTTGGTTCCATAGACGGAACTATTCCCGACAGATATTATAATGCGTATTATTACAATGAAGATGCCCAAATCATTCAGAGTGTCGCATCCAATCACTTGGATGGTTATGAGAGAAACTATTTCAAGTATTCTTTTACAGGAAAACTTCTTAAACATCTCCATGAGCATAGTGCGAAGGATAAGGGGACCATTCGTGAACTCCATACTTATACTTATGACCGTGCAAACCGTCTTTCTACCACTTCTTATTCTCTTAATGATGCCACCCCGGTAGTATTGTCTTCGTTGAGTTATGACAATATCGGTCGTTTGAAGAATAAGACGTTGAATAACGGAAAGATACCGGTTTCTTATGCTTATAATATCCGGGGCTGGCTGACCGGCATACAAAGCGGCACATTCTATGAGAATTTATATTACAACACCTCTCTTTCCGGTAGTACACTTTATTATAATGGTAATATCAGTGCTATCCAATGGGGAAATTCCTCCCATGTTAAACAGTTCAGTCAATATAAGTATGACGGTCTGAACCGCTTGATCAGTTCGTCTTTCCATAATTCGGAGATTTCTGAGGTCCAGACGGATAAAGTTCCGGACTTTAGTGAGGAGTTCAGTTATGACAAACATGGTAATATAACGAGTCTGACCCATTATGGCATTGTGGGTGAAATCTTTTCGGCATCCAATCCTGGAACCTTGTTGCCTTCGCATGATTACAGATATGGAAAAATAAACCAGTTGACATTCTCTTATCAAGGCAATCAGTTGAAACGTGTTCAGAATGCAATCTCATTAAGTCCGATGATAGAGGGCACTTATTATTTCCCGGACAAAGCGGATAAGTCGGTTGAATATACTTATGATGCGAACGGGAATATGATATCAGACCTGAATAAAGAGCTTAAAAGCGTTAGTTACACCAATCTGAATTTGCCTAAGAGCCTGAGCTTTTCTTCCGGCAAGAGTAATAAGTATCAATATGATGCTTTAGGGAATAAGTTGCGCATGTCTCATTGGGTTTCTACAGATCTCATTTTCCATCCTGTGCTGACATCTTCCCTCGGTTCCAGGGATAGCTTAAGTGTAGTGGTTCCCAAACCTCCCGTGACAATAAATACTGCTATCGATAAAACTGATTATTGCGGCAATATCATTTACGAAAACGGTACCCTCAGTAAAATTCTGACGGATGAAGGTTTTGTTTCTTTTGTAGATAACACTCCCACTTATTACTTTTATATAAAAGATCATCAGGGCAATAACCGCATCTTGACTAAATCAAGTGTTCTTTATGCCAAGAAATATGATTATTATGCTTTTGGCGGTGTTTATAACAATAACAGTGAATCTCAAGAGGTTTCTCCTGTCGGTCCCATAAAACCTGCAGCGATTTCTCAAAACTATCTCTTCGGTGGCAAGGAGATTGACCGTATGAACGGCTTGGACTGGTATGATTTCGGTGCTCGTGCGCAAGATCCTCTTTTGGGACGGTTTATGAGTATCGACCCGTTATGTGAGAAATATTATTCGATAAGTCCTTATGTTTATTGTAATAATAATCCGATTAAGTATGTCGATCCTTCCGGAATGTTTTATAGTACAGAGGTAGAGCTAAATGAAGATAATACTTATACTGTAGTGGGGGGAAAAGCTGATGGTGACCTGAATATTTATGTAACGGAAAATGGAGAACGTACCGGAGAAGTTATAGGGCAATCATTAACGGAATATTCTTTTCTAGATGATAATGGGACGGCTGTTAATGGGGCTATCATTGATCCACAAGATCAGTCTGGAATGGATTTTATTTCTAATCAAATAGTAGGAGATAATCCTAATATATTCCATTACATGCCTAATGCTACGAAAAAGAAGAAATATGACTTTAAAACATTGGGTATGCCCAATAATTTTACTTCAAAAAAACAAAAAAGACAATATTGCTATAGAGGTATGCCATTTAATAATAAAAAGATCTATGCTTCAGCTCGTGATATAGGTAATTGGGGTGCAGGTTATGTTGCCGGAAAATCCGGTTTATCTTGAAAATTGTCAAGATTGGGGTTTGATGGACTAGAAACAACTCAAGGTTTTCAGCAAAGAGAATGGAAATGGCATATGGAAGGTCAACCTACGCAGCGGGCGGAATTGGCGGGGTATAAGGCAGGACATGCTATGTTTAATTTAAGATTAATGGAAGTATTGACTAAGTTTTTTATAAAATAATAGAAAATGAAAAGTATAAGAAAATATGTAAACAAGCTCTTTAGAGTCATAGTAAAATCAGTTATGATAATCCTTCTTATTCATTATTTGTTTTTTATATGGTGGGGAATTGTATACGGGCGTGGAGTCTATAAATTAGGAGATACGGATTATGTGACTGTGTGGAAAAGAGCGGGTGGAGATTGTTATATTATGCCCTATAAATATTACGGTCTTATATTGCCGAAGAAGAATTTTTTTGTGGCAGATAATTTAGGTGGTCTAGACATCGTCAAAGAAGATTCAACTTTGCTTATCTGTGATGCTTGTAGCGAAAAGGATAAAAAGATAAAAGGAATTTATTTGCCTGATTACAAATATGAATACATTGATTATTATCCTCATTTTGATGAAGTTCCGAAGAGCGAGCGCTTTGATACATTAATGTCCTATGATCGGAAAATAATAAAAAGAATAACGAATCTTCCTCATTTGGATATTGATATCAGACATTTCTCTGTTTCACATTATCCTGTTGGAGATTATAATGGAGATTAACTGAAAATGAAAAATATAAGAAAATATGTAAACAAGCTCTTTAGAGTCATAGTAAAATCAGTTATGATAATCCTTCTTATTCATTATTTGTTTTTTATATGGTGGGGAATTGTATACGGGCGTGGAGTCTATAAATTAGGAGATACGGATTATGTGACTGTGTGGAAAAGAGCGGGTGGAGATCATAAAAGAAGATTCGACTTTTCTCATTTATGATGGCTGTAGCGAAAAGAATAAAAAGATAAAAGGAATCTATTTACCTGATTATAAATATGAATATTTTGATTATCCTTATTTTGGCTATCTACCTAAAGGTGAGAATATAGATTCATTAAGGGCTTATGAACGAAGAGTGATAAAAAGAGTGGCGAATCTTCCTCGCCTGGATATTGATATCAGACATTTGTCTGTTTCTCATTGTCCTGTTGGAGATTATAATGGAGATTAATTGAAAATGAAGAATATAAGAAAATATATAAATAAGCTCTTTAGAATCATAGTAAAATCAATTATGATAATCCTTCTTTACTGTTGTTTATATTAAGTGTTATGAACGATATGAAAAGTAATAAATGTAGTATGCTAATAAGGAAGTATGTTTTTAACATAACTACCTTTCGAATGTTAGTGGGAGTTTTCTTTTTATCTGTAACTTTGTTCGATCTACACAGGACTGGAATGATTCGTGCAGAGATGAATAAAGATTGTATTGTAAATAATATTGATTTTTCTAGCTTGGAAAGTGCCCTGAAAGAACAGCTTATTGTGATTGCTGTCTATCTTCTGCTGGTATTATTATATGCTTGGAAGTTAAAAAGCAATAAGTTCTTACGGCGATATTTAATAGTTATTGATGTGTTTGTATTGTTGTATGTATTCTGTTGGATATATTTTTGCGTCTATGTAATAGGTTGATATATTTATAATAATGGTAGAGTTCATATTTGTTGTTTTAACGAGAATGATCAAGCTAGTTAAATAAAAAGATGGTAAAGAAATTATTAGGTATATTTATAGTCATTAGCCTTTGCGCTTGCAAGAGTGCTACGCTTGATACGAAATTAGCCAATTACTCTCTTGAGGATTTGGAATACGATATGTATCGTTATGTAAAAATGTACTATTGTCAATATCTAACATATCCGAGTCTGGAAGAACTTTATTCCTATTGTTGGGATATTACGAACAGTGTTAATGGTTATCAGTATCCGTCATTCTTTGAATATGAAAAGGCTGGAATTAGGAATACTAATGCAGCGGGAGCAGAGAGCTTTAATCAATTTCTTTTTTATAATAAGAATAATCTGACATTTCAAGAAAAAGGGGAAATTTTACGAATTTTGTGGAAAAAGAAAGGTCTTTTTGAGATGCATTTTGATTATTGTGAAATGAAAAATGATATTTCTAATTTACATCAGCTCTCAAACTACTATAACTCATCCGGTGTCGCATCTTTAATAGACTTTGATGTTGTTGATTCTATTTATTCTTTTGAAAGAAATCTGCTGAAGAAATATCATTTAGACCAGCATCCTTTGCAGAAGAGAGAGAAATTACTATTACGGTATAATATAAATGATGGATATAGATCTCTATGTTATACCAATTTAGATATTAGTAAAAATAAATTCTTAAGGGACTTAAAGTGTGTTTTGGATACATTTTTGTTAAATAAGAATGTGGAGATGATGCAACTTATTCTTTCTGTTTCAAATTGATTGTTTATTAAATGCAGTCATTAAAATGGTAAGAATTATTTAGATTCTGCTAATGTACTTAACAAAATCAACAGGCATGATGGATACTTATAAAATGCAGGTGGGGGAATACGACAAGAATGGCAATATAAAACAGTTGTGTCTTTTTGGAAAAGTTTCGGACCCTCCCTGTCCCGGCCTCGCATAGTTGGAGGATATTATGGGATTATGGATGATTTGATTTATACATATGACGGTAATCAGTTGAGGAGTGTTTCTGATGTGGCAGAAAATGACCCTGTTTATAAAGATGTGATGCAATTTGTAGATGGGCAGATATGGATGTGGAGTATACGTATGATGCGAATGGAAATATGACTTCGGACAGGAATAAAAAGATTGAAAGTATAGCTTATAACAATTTGAACTTACCGTTTTTGGTGAGTATGGAGAGGAAGAGTACGATCTTTAATCCTGATATTGCATTACTTCCTTACACATAGAATCATATTCAATATGATTACGATGCAGAAGGTAAGAAGTTATGTGTTTCTTACGGTCACTCAGAAGGAAGTATGCAGAGAAGCGGAGTAGGAAATATGAGTGTTGTTTATAGTGGATATACGGATTATTGTGATAACTTTGTATATGAGAATGATATATTAAAAATACTGTTACCTGAAGGATATATTGCCTGTAAAGATCGTATATTTCATTTCTATTTGAAAGATAATCAGGGTAATAACCGTGTGGTGGCAACTGAATCGGGCGATATAGAGCAGGTGAACCATTATTATCCTTTTGGTGGTTTGTTTGGTGAAAGTAGCGGCGGTGATGTTCAGAAATATAAATATGGGGGTAAAGAGTTGGAACGTATGCATGGAATTGATTTGTATGATTTCAGTGCCCGGATGCAGGACCCTATTTTGGGGAGGTTTACGAGTATCGACCCGTTATGTGAGAAATATTATTCGATAAGTCCTTATGTTTATTGTAATAATAATCCGATAAATTTGATTGATCCTAATGGAATGGATTGGTATCGTAATAATAAAACTTTATATTATACATGGTATGATGGGAATGAGGAACGTGAGGGGTTTACTTATATTGGTGATAAAGGCTCTGCCTTAGGGGAATTTGAATCTATTATAGATGATCTATTAGTTAATAATTTTAAGGTAGGAAGTATGTATAGTGACGGCTTTACTTTTGACATCGTAAATAATAATAAAGGGGCGCTAATTGGATCAGGAAAGAGTGATTGGGATTTTTTTGATGAATTTGTAAATGGTACTGGTCCTGAGTTTTCTGTATTTTTGTCTGATCACCCTTATACACAAGTAATGAAAAAAGATAAAGCAGTAATTGAGGCGCAACAAAATATTATAAATAATAGAACTGATGTACCAGGGCAAATAACGGCTTGGAAAGGTGAATGGGGCTTATGGGATGCATTAACTACGCTATCTATGGCAAAACAGTTTATTGGTAGTTATAGATATGATGCATTTACAAGTAAAAACAAAAGGTTTCTAAATAATGTAATTAGCGATAGTAAAAGTATGAGTTCATTCTTTTATCATATTTCAAATAGCTTAAATAAACGAAGATATGAGCAAAAAATAATGGGAACAACTTATCAATTTTATATTTGGCAGTCTCTTAAAAATAAATAATATGAAAATGAAATTTCACTTATATGTATTGATAATAAGTCTATTTGTAACTTCATGTGATTCATATTTCGAAGAATTGGAAGGGATAGATTATAGTATAGGCTGGATTAATATGCCAGAATTAACAACTTTGTACTATAATTACCCTGATGGGAGTGGTAGTGTTGGACTTATGGAGGGTTTCATAACCGATGTTTATTGGAATAAAAAATATATTATAGCAAAACAATGTAATGTGCATTGCGATAGCATATTAGGCTATTATGTTATAGAATTATTGCCTCCTGTGGAGAAAGGAGTCCCTTGGAAAAAAAGTGGTCCTTTATCAGAAAAAGAATATGAAAAAACAAAGCAAAATCTATTTCTTAATGAATTTGAGCATATAAATATAATTTATAGCTACACGAAAGATATTGTATATAAAGACTTGCTTATAATAAATATAACTCCTGTTTTGGTTTTGCTTTTGCTTAAATTACGTCATAAAAGAAATGCGTGGTTATCTTTAAGAAAGAGTCTTATTTTTGATATAATCTTATTTGTTGTGTTCCTATTTATTTATATATTAATGGGCAATTGGATTTTGGCTGTCAAGTTTCTGTTGTGTGGTCAAATTTTATTATTTCCTATTACGGGATTCATACTTTTTTTCTTGAGTTTGGATATAAACTGGATAAAAAATAATAAAGAGCGTATATTTCCTATTTTTATTAAGTTTTTATGTCTCATATTGTTGGGCTTGTTTATTTATTTTATAATAGAATGCATATTTATTAGAGGAGAAATATAACTCTATTGGAAATGTTTTCAACCTTTGATTTTGGACGTTGAATTGTGATAATTAATCATGTTAATAGTTTGATCCTACTAATGAAGAATAAATGTTGTCTTAGGAATATATTAAATATAATTATAATGTTGTGTATGTATTTTATGGATTGCTTTAAAGTAGAATTAAAAAATGACTCTTGAATATGAACCGTAAGAAAAATCAAGAATAATCCTTGGCGTTTCTTATTTGGCGTTTTCTAATCATATATAACTCATTAAATGTATCATAATTTTATTGTTTCTTGTTTTTGCTTGTACATCTAAACAAGAAAGATTATAATCTGATATTTTGAAAGATCAATATGTTAATACCACAATACAGAATGAGGATACTGTACGTTTATTCAAGATGCAGGCATTAGAAGAATTATATAGTTTTATGGATTTGGTAGATACTATTTATAATCCTTTAAATGTACCTAAAATAAATATAGTCTTTTGTACTCTTTTGGAATGAGATACTATCATTGAATTTTCAATGTATGTGACATTACCTTATATTGATCCAGAATTTTGTAATGCAAGTTTAGAGGGAGCTTGCAATATAAACGGAGAAAATGTTGTAGTTTATAATATTGGGTTGAAAAATGAGAGTGATAAAATTTCTGGATATGTTAGGTAATAAGCTTACAATACCTACTATTATATTTACAGTTTTTATACTTGTTCTAAAAAGTGAATTGATGGAATTAGGAGTTTCTACGATATGTGCATATATTGCATTATGTTTAAGCTCTTTTATTGGAGTTAGTGCTATTGCAGGTTGTCTGAAAAATAAAAAGTCAAATAAATGATAATGAGAAGGATTTATGATTATGTTATAATTCATTTAAATGTAATAATGGTTTATGGATTTCTTGGATATTTGTTTATCTATGGAGTTTTTAGATTATCCCATCAACATATTATATACAGTTATATTCTTGTATTGTTGTTAGGGATTTATTTAGGTTATCATATTTATTTATATAGAAATCATTATTTGGATAGGGAAAATAGTAGATTGTAAAAATCTATTTTTTCTATGCTAATTTAATGGTTGGGATCAATTTAATATACAATTAAAAGGTGTAAATAGATTCTTGTTACAGTTAAATCGGAAATGATTATGAGAAAGGTACTTTTATTAATGCAATTAGTGTTTTGTTTAAGTAGTAATGCTTTTGGCTTTATTATAACGTCAGCAACAGCTGAAGAATTCAAAAAAGCTCAAGAAAGTAATTATAATATCTTTATTGACATGAATTCTATGCATAAAAGAAATTGTATGGAGCTATTAAAAAAAGAAATTAGTCGATGTTATATTCAGGAAGATGATTACGAAATTGAATATGTTGGTTGGATAAATGAAATGAATCTTTGCATATTAAAAATAATTGATTACAATAATGAAGATTTATGTCTAGTGAATTGTAAAGGTTATCTAATTCAAAAATTATTATCAAATATATCCATTTCTTCAAGTGGATATATAGCAACATATGATATTCCATCTGGAGATAATTATAGAGGGATTCAAATCTATAAAAATCGAAATGGTAAGATAAAATTAATAGAAACATTAAAAAGTAAAGGATGGTTTCTCATATCAATGTATTGGCTGAATTCTGATAAGTTAATCATAAAAGCCAGACTATTTGATGATCCAAATTCATTTGTATATAAACGATTGGAAATTCAATAGCATTTAGTCTAATGGTAAGTAAAACATAAAGGTTCAAGTCCAATAAATCTATATATTATGGTATATATACATTGAGTAATGGTTATGCTGGAGAAAAAGTTTCCACTGTTTTTTATTATTAGTTTTTGGTCTACTAGTAAATAGAGAAAAGAACAGGATGGGATGAATTTAATTAATTGGAAGGAGTAAAAAAGTTTAAGTTACAATTAAATAGAGAATAGAATGAAGAAAATAATAATTTATTCTTAGTCAATTTATCCACAAGAATTAGCGAAAATATTTTGAAAGATAATAGTGTTTTGGCTCCACTTTATTGTGAACAATTGGGATATGAAATAGAATATACAATAATAGGTGATACTGTCTTTGAGAATTATTATTCTTTTAGAGTTATCGTAAATAGAAAATAACATGTATAGATGTATTTTGATTTTATTTTTCCTGTTATTTAGTTTACCAGGAATGATCTGCAAGGAAATTGTGAGTTTGCCATTTGCTGAAATTGTAGCAAAAAAAGACTCCATTATGTTATTGTATAGAACCTCTGCTGACTTCTCTAAAATATTAGAACGTAAGGAAATGAAAGGAGGATATAATGAAGTACTTTGTTTTAAAGGAGACTGTTTGCTTCGATTGAATTATGATTCAAAACGTATCGTTTCTATGATCGGTGAAAATAGCATAAGAACCGATACATTACCATTTGAACCAACTGAACGTCAAACAGCAAGTACTTATGACCGTAGATATGTTATTGTTGATTCTACAGATGTATTAATGGATTATGAATCAAATCAGTATGTTTTGGAAATCGTAGATCTTAATTCCGGTAAGATAGGGAAGTTGATAAGTGAAGATGGGAAATTAAGTACTGATAGTGATTTTGTCTATCCTAAATATGTTTCCTATATCGATTATCAGCCAAGATTGGTAGAGGATAGGTGGAGAAAAACATTGAATATATGTGATATATCATCTAAATATTCATACTCATTTAAAGATTATGCAATACCTGTATCCTGTGATGATCTAGTCGTCCTACATTCTGCCACTCAATGGATTTCTCCCGTGGAGTTTACTTATGTAGTCTCTTACGGTGTGAATGAACGTACTTTAATGATATGGAATTATAATGTAGAAACGAAGGTCTTAAAGCTTTTTAAATTTTTCCACCGATTAATTGTACGTCTGATGTAAAATATCAAATAAGAGAGAATATCTGTTATTTTTTAAATAAAGATGGTATTTTTACAATCTCAGAGGATGGATTGAAAACTTATAAATTTCAGGAGAGTGGTTGTGAATTTATTGATTTTATTGATTTTATTTTCACTGAGTAGTAAGTATAAGAAGCATTAACCTTGAATATATATAGTCTATTGGCTTATGTTATTGTCTTTGCGACAGCAAAAGAATTTGTGAAAGTTCAAACAGGTATTTGTTATCTTAGAATTAATATAAAATTAGCAATGCAAAAAGAATGTTGAATAGAATTCTTTGACAGTAAATTTAGGATTAAAATGTATATCCCAATGAAGCAGACCACCCCCAAGCAAATGTTTTTAACCATTTTTCTATTGCTTCGTCGGGACGAATGTAAAGTGCGTCTATCAGTAATCTAAATACGATACTTTGTTTCTTTGTCTTGGAAATTCTAAATTTACTGCCGACTCCCGCATACCAGCCTGGATGAATGATGCTTTCCACCGTAGAACTAATAAATGGAGATACAATTGCACCGACTTCAGCGAAGGGTTGAACTGTATGCTTATCATAAGTGTAACGTGCACCTAATCTACAGGAAAGAGCCCATTCTTCTATTGTTGTATTTTGAATTGTATTTACGTCTTCTATATGGTATCCGGCTAGATATTGTTTGGAAAGTGATACATCAATAAGGCCGCTGATGGAACTAAACCATCTGGCGTTGCTTACTGCCAAGTTAATCCCGCCATAAAAAGATGGACGATGCATGAATTGATATTGATGACTGGAATAGTATATCATACCTATATAAGGTGTGAACTCAAACGTTGTTCCGGATTTTACCATTGTTTCAAATTCAACGCAGTCTTCTCCTTTTTTACACATTGCATAGTGATATTCTTTGGTAATGCCGATAATCCCTTTATGAGAATAAGGAGTTCGAGCTATCTTTTTATTTAGTTTCGGATAATCTCTAAATACATATTGTAAAATGGGTATATATCGATCTTTTTGTTTAAGATGAAAAATGTTTTGTTTATCTTTCTCTTCTAGTTTTGGAGCATCGACTTTTACCAATTTACCCTCATACTCTATAAAGTAAGCAGATTCATGATGTTCGTTTTCATAGTAATATAAACTACGAATTCCTTGTAGTAAATATTCTAAAAACACAGGAATGGCTTCTTCTTTAGATTTAAACTCTATTTGTTTGGAAATATAATATTTCCCATCGTCGGTAAAACGATATCCAGCAATCTCAAAAGGTTGATAATTCTTGAAATCATTTTCTCCTTCCTGTAGGAAAATACAATGTTGCGAGTTCATTAGGTCTGTACGAAAATCAATTTGTCCGTATATAGTATCTTGAGCATTGGTAATTATAAACCCGGGACGCAAGTTTTGCTGCCCTAAAGCGAATGTACAACAACAGATTAGTTGTACGATTGATATAAATCGAATGAAGAAAGTTTTTTTCATACAATTTTTTTATAAAGATAGAAATAAGAAATGAATAAAAGAATATTTTGTAACTGTTTTATTAATATATTGTGGCGAATTATTTATGTCTATCTAATTTTATAATTAAGTAAATAAGATCTTATTTTTAAATAAAGGAGAAGATATCTATTTAATATATTTATCTACAAACAATCGTACTTTATCCACATATTCTTCAGTATTATCCCAATAAGACATTGCGTGTGTTGCACCGGGCACAATCCACAACTCCTTTGGTTCAGGTTTTGCTTTGTAAAGTTCGTATACCATCCATGTCGGTACGTAAGTATCTGCATCACCATGAATGAATAACATTGGAAGGTGACATTTGGCTACTTGCTTCACCGCAGAGGCTTCTTTGAAATCCCATCCGTATTCGAACCGACATAAAGCATTGGTGCTGTACATTAATGGGAATGGTGGGAGGTGGAACATGTCTTTGAGTTGATAAGAAAATTCATCCCACACGCTGGTATACCCGCAGTCTTCTACATAGCATTTTACATACCCGGGTTGAGGCTGTTCTCCGGAAACCATCATTGTGGTTGCTGCTCCCATAGAAATACCATGTACCACCATTTGTGTGGAATCACCATATATCCGGTTGGCAACATCCATCCATTGCAGTACATCGAGGCGATCTCTCCATCCCATTTGTATATAATCTCCATCGCTAAGTCCGGTGTCACGCAGGTCAGGAAGAAGAATATTATAGTTAAAATCATGATTATATAAATAGCCTATCATGAACATACGAATGGCATTGTCCGTATAACCATGCACAATCACGGCTGTTTTGTCCGTAGGGCGATTAGCTGCTATATAGAATGCATGCAGGCGAGTCCCGTCGTTTGCATGGATGAAAGTGTCTTTCAAGGCGGATACGGTATTCAAACTGTCTACCCAAGGTTTCAGGTATGGATAGGCTTGATACATATATTCATAAGAACTTTGAATGTCTTTCCCTCTGTTATGCGGTTTCAAGGAGAAATTCAGCATGAAAAAACTTCCTCCGATAGTGATCCCTATAAGGATAACTAAAGTAATAGCGATGCCGTAGAAGAGTCTCTTTTTTATTTGTTCCATATTTCCCAAGCTGCAAATGCTTGTAATAAAAGCATTTCCAATCCGTTTTTGACTACTGCTCCTTTCGCTGCTCCTTTTTTCATAAAGAGAGTGGTGTCCGGATTATATAACAAATCGTAGAGTAAATGGTTGGGTGTCAGATATTCATAAGGAATATTGGGACAGAAATCCACTTGGGGGTACATCCCTACCGGTGTACAATTGACAATGATAGTATGTTCTGCTATAATTTCCGGAGTAAGCTCTTCGTAAGTAAGCATATCCGGTCTTGGTTGGCGTGTAACATAAACACTGTCAACTCCTAAACTTTTTAGTCCGTGATAGACGGCTTTTGCCGCTCCTCCGGTTCCTAATATCAATGCTTTTTTGTGATGGGATTCCAATAATGGTTCGATGGAACGGGTAAAGCCGATTATATCGGAGTTGTAGCCGATGAGTTTTACCTTTCCTTTTTGGCGTATAACTTTAACTACGTTGATGGCACCGATGGGAATTGCGGTTTTATCTATTTCATCCAGATAGGAAATTACTTTCTCTTTATAAGGTATGGTCACATTAAAACCTTGCAAATTGGGATTTCCTTTTATGATTCCGGGTAAGTCATTGATAGAAGGTATCTCAAAGTTGACATATTCGGCATCAATACCCTCCGATTGGAATTTCTCATTGAAATAACTGATAGAGAAAGAGTGTTTTAGCGGATAGCCTATTAAACCATACTTTTGCATAAGAAAGTGTTTTTTAATTCGTTATTATTTACTAGCCATATAAAGTGTGCAAATACCGAATGTCAGTCGTCTGAAACTGACTTCCCGAAAACCGGCTTTGCCAATGATATTTTTCATTACTTCTCCTTGAGGGAAGGCTTTGATGGATTGAGGGAGATAGTGGTAGGCACTGTTGTCTTTAGAAAACAGTTTGCCAAGGGTAGGTATAACTATTCTTGAATAAATAGCATACAATTGTTTCATTGGGAACTTTTCAGGGTAAGAAAGTTCCAGAATTACCAATTTGCCATTTGGTGTTAGTACGCGGCAGATCTCCGATAATCCTTTATCAAGGTCTTCAAAGTTGCGGACACCGAATGCCACTGTCACTGCATCAAAGCTTTCCGCTCCAAATGTTAGTGAGGTACAATCTTCTTTGGCAAATATTATTTTGCCTGTAAGTCCGTTTCTTCGTACTTTTTCTTTTCCCACATTCATCATGCCTTCAGAAATATCAGTGCCGATAAGTTCTTCAGGAAGTAAATCCTGATATGCTTGAATGGCAAAGTCACCCGTACCGGTAGCTACATCCATGATACGTTGCGGGTGGAAAGGCTTGAGCCATGCTATAGCCTTGCATCGCCAGCTTTTATCAATACCTAGGGATAGGGTATGATTCAATCTGTCGTAGGCATGAGCAATGTTGTCAAACATTTTCTCCACCTGTACGCTTTTCTTTTCATCAGCGTTGTAAGGTTTGATGTTTTCTTGTGGGTAATTCATTCTTCTAATGAAAAAGATAGCGAAAGAGATAGTTTACTCTTTCACTATCAGTTATGATAAATTATTTGGAAAGGAATGTCATTACATTCTTTTCGATTCTTTCGGCAATGTTATCTGTATCGGCTTTTTGGAATTTCTCGCCTGTGATATGCTCGAATAATTCCATATAGCGCTCACTAATTGAGTTAACAATCTCGTCTGTCATTTCGGGTACTTGCTGTCCTGCTTTTCCTTGAAAACCGTTGTTCATCAGCCATTCGCGCACAAACTCTTTTGATAACTGTTTTTGAGCTTCGCCTTTTTCGAAACGTTCCTGATAACCTTCTGAATAGAAATAGCGGCTTGAATCCGGTGTGTGTATTTCATCCATCAAGTAGATTTTACCATTATACTTTCCGAATTCATACTTTGTATCAACGAGAATTAAGCCACGCTCTGCAGCTATTTCACTTCCTCTTTTGAAGAGTTCAAGAGTATATTTCTCTAAGATTGCATATTCTTCGGGTGTAGCTAAACCTTGTTTCAGGATTTCCTCTTTTGAGATATCTTCATCATGCAACCCCATTTCTGCTTTAGTTGTTGGAGTTATGATAGGTTCCGGGAATTTCTGGTTTTCTCTCATTCCGTTGGGCAGTTTCACACCGCAGATTTCGCGGATGCCACTTTTATAAGTACGCCATGCACTACCACAAAGATAACCGCGTACAATCATTTCTACAGGGAAACCCTCACACATTACACCTACGGTGACCATTGGGTCCGGAGTAGCCAATTTCCAGTTAGGGCAAATATCTGTTGTTGCATCAAGGAATTTCGCAGCAATCTGATTGAGCATTTGGCCTTTGTAAGGAATACCCTTCGGTAATACGACATCAAATGCAGAAATACGGTCGGTTGCTACCATAACCAGTTTTTCACCATTGATGTTATACACATCGCGTACTTTTCCATGATAGACGTTTTTTTGTCCCGGAAAGTTGAAATCTGTTCTTGTTAATGCTTTGCTCATTGTTATATTATTTATTAAGACTTTTGTTGTTCTGCTTTTCTTTTTTCTTCTTTATCCAATTTGGCTTTTTCTTCGAATTTCTCGTAAGCCTCAACTATTCTGGTTACCAGCTTGTGACGTACAATATCTTTTTTATTCAATTCTATAAAACTGATGCCTTTTACTCCTTTCAATATTTTCATGGCTTGTACCAATCCGGAAGTTTGAGAAGCGGGAAGGTCAATCTGTGTCATATCTCCTGTGACAATCATTTTAGTGTTCATGCCCATACGGGTAAGGAACATTTTTATTTGTTGAGTGGTAGTATTCTGTGCCTCATCCAGAATGACAACGGCATCATTCAAGGTACGTCCGCGCATGAAAGCGAGTGGAGCTATCTGTATGATGTTCAATTCCATGTACTCTTTGAGCTTTGCGGCAGGTATCATGTCTTGAAGGGCATCATACAATGGTTGGAGATATGGATCAATCTTATCTTTCATGTCACCGGGTAGGAAACCAAGTTTCTCTCCTGCTTCCACAGCCGGTCGGCTTAAAATAATCTTTTTGATTTCTTTGTTTTTTAAGGCTCTCACAGCGAGAGCAATAGCTGTGTATGTCTTACCGGAACCGGCTGGCCCGATGGCAAATATCATGTCGTTTTTATTGAAATCTTCAACAAGTTTCAATTGATTGTCACTTCTGGGGATGATAGGTTTGCCTGTAACACTGAATACGATGACATTGCCGTTCTTTTCTACTTGTGGAGTATTTCCTTTAATAATATCTATGATTGCCTCTTCTTTTAGAGAATTATATTGCGCACAATGCTTTTCCAAAGCAATGATGTTTTCTTCAAAGGCGCACATCTCTTCTTCATCGCCTAAAACTTTAATGACATTGCCTCGGGCGACAATACGTAGCTTTGGATACAAAGCTTTGATAAGTTGGATGTTGGCGTTATTCATACCATAAAAAATAACAGGATCAACATCCTCTAAAACAATAAGTTTCTCTATCATTAATTTATTAAGGTACTCGCGTACAAATTTTGAATTTGCCTGCAAATTTAATCAATCGTTTTAATTGTTTTGCTTTTCTGATGGAATTAATTTGCATAACTTTTCTCTCTGACAGGTTTTTAGTATATATTTGCACTCCGAAATTAAGATTAATGTCTGGGATGAATATTAAAATGAGACGAGATTTTCCTATCTTTATCATATTGTCAATGCTTTTATGTATTTCTTGTGGTGGCAAGAATAAAGCAGATGCAGCTTCTGTGAGGAATAGAACCCCTAATAAAATAAAAGGAGTTGTCAGTTACAAACGCACTTTTGGAGATTTGAATGACTTGCATTTGTCTTCAGCCACCAAAAGAGGTATTGTACCCCTTAATGATCGTGAAGAAGCAGAAATGGCAAAGAATAAATTGTTGAAGGTTGCTCCGAATGGACATTATGCGATGGATTCATTGACTCATTCTATACCTTATTTGGTTCCTTCTGCCAGTGTGTTATTGACTAAAATAGCTACTAATTTTCAGGATTCTTTGAAAGCAAAGGGCTTATGTTCCAATAGAATTATTGTAACTTCCGTATTACGTACTAAAGATGATGTAAAACGTCTGCGTAGGCGTAATGGTAATGCATCTTGGAATTCGGCACATTTTTATGGAACTACTTTCGATATAAGCTATCGTCGTTTTGAGAAAGTAAAGGAGGAGGATGAGGACGTTCGTCCTGAGAAACTGAAAATGGTACTTGCGGAAGTACTTCGCGATTTACGAAAGAAAGAGTGGTGCTATGTTAAGTATGAGTTAAAGCAAGGATGCTTTCATATCACAACAAGATTGTAGAAACGTATGCAACGATATTTTATAGATTTGGCTTATGAGGGGACGAATTATCATGGGTGGCAAATTCAGCCGAATGGTATAAGTGTTCAGGAATGCCTGATGAAAGCATTGGCTACTTTTCTTCGTAAAGAGGTGGAAGTAATCGGTGCAGGGCGCACTGATGCCGGTGTGCATGCGTCGCGAATGACTGCTCATTTTGATTATGGGGAGGAATTGGATTTGCTTCTTTTGACGGAAAAGTTAAACCGTTTGCTGCCTCCGGATATCTCTATCTTTCAGGTTCGTAAAGTAAAACCGGAAGCTCATGCACGATTTGATGCACTTTCGCGCACCTATAAGTATTATATTACTACTGTAAAGTATCCGTTTAACAGGCATTTGAAATATAAGATTCATGGAAGTCTGGACTTTTGTGCGATGAATAAAGCAGCGTGTACTTTATTTGATTATACCGATTTTACAAGTTTCAGCAAGTTACATACAGATGTGAAGACAAATAATTGTAAGATTATGCATGCGGAATGGGTACAGGAAGGCGAGCATGATTGGGTATTTACAATTAAAGCAGACCGTTTCCTGCGAAATATGGTAAGGGCTATTGTCGGTACATTGCTTGAAGTGGGAAGAGGAAAGTTGACAGTGGATGATTTCCGTAGAATCATTGAGCTGAAAGATCGTGGAAAAGCCGGTAGTTCTGCTCCGGGGCATGCTTTATTTCTTGTTGATGTAGAATATCCTACAGATATATTTATATAATTATAGTTGGTATGTGGTTGTTTTTAGCTTTTCTTTCGGCAACATTATTGGGATTTTATGATGTATTTAAGAAACAGTCGTTAAAGAATAATGCTGTAATTCCTGTTTTATTCTTGAATACTTTGTTTTCCAGCCTTATCTTTTTGCCTTTTATATTGATTTCTGTTTGGAATCCGGCTTGGATGCAGCAGGGTATTTTCTATGTTCCGACTGAAGGATGGGAAGTGCATAAGTTTATTATATTGAAGTCTTTTATTGTACTTTCCTCGTGGGTGTTTGGCTATTTTGGTATGAAGCATTTACCTATAACGATTGTGGGGCCGATTAATGCAACACGTCCGGTTATGGTACTTGTAGGAGCAATGCTTGCTTTTGGTGAACGTCTTAATCTTTATCAATGGATCGGTGTCTTGCTTGCCATCGTTTCTTTTTTTATGTTGAGTCGGTCCGGAAAGAAAGAAGGGATAGATTTTAAACATAATAAATGGATACTCTTTATTGTGTTGGCTTCTGTGTTAGGGGCCATTAGCGGTTTATATGATAAATTCTTGATGGGACGTTTTGACCGGATGATTGTCCAGTCTTGGTATAATATATATCAACTTTTTATGATGGGGGCCATGCTTTTATTTCTTTGGTATCCCACTCGTAAGAATACGACACTTTTTCGTTGGGATTGGTGTATCATCTTGATTTCTGTATTTCTTTCTGCCGCTGATTTCGTTTATTTCTATGCGCTGACTTATGAAGACTCTATGATATCTATTGTCTCGATGATTCGCAGAGGAAGCGTGATTGTGTCTTTTATTTTCGGTGCAATGTTCTTTCGTGAAAAGAATTTAAAAAGTAAAGCTATTGACCTCATATTAGTACTAATCGGAATGATATTCTTATATTTGGGGTCTAAATAAAAAGAAACGGATATGAAAAAGATATTGCTTCTTATCTCACTATTATTACCTTCTTTGATGCAGTCACAGAATATAAAGGATGTTTTTATAAATATGCCTGATTCCATGTGTCTGCTGTTAACGAAGAATAATCGTGCTGATTTTGCTGATTTTCTGGAAAGTGATATGCGTGCGCAAGTAAAGAATAAGTTTGAGAATATGTCGGAGATGAAAACTTTGACAAAAGATTATCTCTTATTGGAAACGACTTCTGCGAGTACATTACAAATGAAACTCTTGCCGGTTAATGACTCTGTAAATGTTATATGTGCTGTCGAAACTTATAATGGTCCGGCTAGCGACAGTCACATCTCTTTTTATTCTACAGAGTGGAAAAGCTTGCCTATGTGTGATTTTATAACTCTGCCATCAGTAGATGTGTTTTTACAAGTATCTGATACGATTGATATTGAAAAGAGAAATTTGGCATTAAAGAAAGCGGATATGAGTCTGATAAAGGCTGATTTGTCACCGGATTCCCAAACTTTAATATTCACATATACCACGATAGATTATTTGGATAAAGATTCGTCTGGAGAATTACGTTCGTTCTTGAAGACAGATCCGGTGGTTTATGAATGGAGAAACGGACATTTTATAACTAAATAATAGGCTATGAAGAAATTTTACTCACAGAGATTTATTGTATCTGTAGCTTTATGCTGCATATATTTGATTGCTTGGGCGCAAGTGCCGGATGGATATTATGATGGTGCGGATGGAAAGAGTGGTGCCGCTTTAAAAACAGCTTTATATAAGATTATTACAAAGAATCTTAATCCTCCGGAATATGGTTCGGGAAAAACAAATTCAACTTGGGCGGCTTTTGAAAAAATGGATCGACGCCCAGATGGAAGTGTTTGGGACATGTATTCAGATGAACATAGAAAGTTTACAGGGAATGGAACTGCCCCTTCAGGTATGAATATAGAACATTCAATGGCTAATAGTTGGTGGGGTAAAACAAAGAATAATGCTTATAATGATGTACTTCAATTACGTCCATCTGATATAACTGCAAATTCAAAAAAGCAGAATTATATTATGTCAGTGGTTAATTCTGTTACTTGGACAAATGGATGTATCAAAGTAGGAAAAACAACTCTGCCGGGTAAATCAATAAATGCTTGGGAGCCTGCAGATGAATATAAAGGAGATTTTGCCCGCATTTATATGTATATGGTAACTTGTTATGAAGATTTTGGTATCAGTGGAAAGTGGAGAAGTGCGGGGTTGGATCAATTAGAAAATAACGCTTATCCTGTATTTAAAGATTGGACAGCTACTTTGTTATTGAAATGGAATAAAGAGGATCCTGTAAGTGATAAAGAGATTACATTGAATAATGAAGGGTATAAGATTCAAGGTAATAGAAATCCTTTTATTGATTATCCGGAATTGGCAGAATATATTTGGGGAGATAAAAAAACTGAACCTTATTATCCAACAGCAATATCCAGTGGAGTAAAGGATTCTAATATCTCAATTATAGTTTTTGATGGTAAAATGAGAATTCATACAGATGCTAGATATGAAGTTGTGCGAATTTACGATGTAGTAGGTCGTCTTATCAAGCAAACAATTGTAAATGCTGGTGATACGGAGTTCTCGCTTCCTTCAGGTATATATATTGTTAACGGACATAAAGTTGCTTTATAGAGCAGGAAATAAATGTGATATATAGTGTGAACCGTCATTGTTTTGAAAAACAGACAATGACGGTTTTTCTTTTTTGCTCTTCATGAGAAAAATATATTAATTAATTATGAGTTAGTTGTTTAATTTTCGATATATTTGTCAGAACATAAAAACAATTGTTATGAGAATGAAGTCTCCTTATATCATTAGTCTGCTTTTTTTAGTCGTTTCGTTGCAGCTATGGGCTGCTATTCCTCCCGGATATTATAATCAGGCGGAAGGTATGGAAGAACGTCAGTTGAAAACTGCTTTACATAATATTATAAAAGATGCAACAGTCTTGAAATATGGTGGTCAGGGCGTAGGTTATACTTGGGAAGGCTTTACAAAGACAGATATGTTGGATGGGAATAAAGTACTGGATCGCTATTCAAATATAGAACGTGAATTTAATGGCTTGAAGGCGGTGTCCGGTATGAATATCGAACATGCTTTTGCCAATAGCTGGTGGGGCAAAATAGAGAATCAGGCATATAAAGACTTACATCATTTGTATCCGTCGGATGGCCCTGCAAATATTAAGAAGAGTAATCATCCGATAGGTGTGGTAGATGGTGAAAATCCATATGATAATGGTGTTATAAAAGTCGGAAAATCATCATCTCGTGGTGAAGTAATGACAGCTTGGGAGCCGGCTGATAGATATAAAGGAGATTTTGCCCGTACCTATCTGTATATGGTAACTTGCTATGAAGATTTTGCAGACTTATGGCGGGGGGACGGACTTAAATATTTGTTAGAGAATAATACGTATCCGGTATTTCAGGAATGGGCTTATAAACTACTATTGAAGTGGTGTAAGGATGATCCTGTGGATGATTTGGAGCGTGAACGAAACGAGAACGTTTATGCGATACAAGGTAATCGTAATCCGTTTATTGATTATCCTGACTTGGCAGAATATATCTGGGGAGACCGGACTTCAACGGCTTTTTATACCCAGCCGGAGTCTTTAAGCCCGGAATTATTTATACCGGAAGATAAGTCTACAATAGACTTTGGTTTGCAGGCTTTAAGCTTGGGAGCGGAGAAAACATTTACGGTTAGAGGACGGAATCTGTCTGAAGATGGTTTAACGATAAGTTCTTCTAATAATTTATTTGCCCTTTCGAAGCAAAAAGTGACTTCGGAAGAGGTAGAAAAAGGAGTGGAAGTTATCGTGAGTTGTGCTCCTACTGTTGCGGGGCAGCAGAGCGGAGTATTGACTTTTTCGTATGACGGCAAAATAGAAACGGTAACTGTCCTGGCTGACTTTTGGGATGGCATTCCGGCTTATGAGGCTAAGAATATTGTTTGTACGCCATACTCGAAGAAGTTTACAGCGAGTTGGATGAAAATGCCCGGTGTTTCAGAAGTAACTTTGTCTGTGTATACCAAAGATGGTGATCAGAATCAACCGTTATCAGGGTATCCTAAGAAAGTGACCTCTACGGAAGAAATCATTGATGTGCCTAAAGCTGCTACTACCTATTATTATAAGGTAGAAACGGATGATATGGTATCTAATGAAGTGGCGGTTGTAATGCCGGCAGTGGAACCTGTGTTTTCCGCATCTACTACAGAAATATCTTTTTTTACTGCTCCGGGCAGGCCTTCATTTGCTCAACAAGTGAAACTTACAATGGTAGGAATGACTACGTATCGTACGGAGATTGTTTCTGTATATCCATTTCAGGTAAGTATAGATGGTGAAAATTGGGGAGAACAAGCGGTAATAACCAATGGGAATAATCCGGTTTTATATGTGCGTTTAGGAGCTGTTGATGAAGGGATTTATGAAGAAGAGATAATCCTTTCTACTCTGGATGTAGATGATGATATTGTTATTAACGTATCGGGAGAGGCAAACAAGGAAAAAGCCTTTTTTGAGAACTTCGAAAACGGATCAAAAAGTGCCTATGCAGAGGGAGTGGTTGTCTGTTCTGCTGCTTCTTGGAAATTAAATGATGCTGTAATTGGAAATCTTGAAAATGATAAAAAGAATGATTCAAAGAGTGTACGTCTACGTAATGAGGGAATTTTAGAGATGCAAGATGCCAAGATGGGAGGAGTAGGCACGCTTTCTTTCTATGCCGGGGTGTATGGGACTGATGCAGTAAGTAGTTTCTCTGTTTTCTATAATTTGGACGGTGGTGAGTGGATACCCATAGAGGAAAAACTGCCTTTAATAAAAGGAGAATGGCGGGAGTATTCTTATCCGTTAAATAAAGAAGGTAATATTCGCTTGAAATTTGAACAAGTAGGGGGAAGCTCAAGTAAACGGATTAATATTGATGATATTACGATGGATGATTATGAAGATCCCTCCGGTTTGAAAAAGCATACCGAATCGGGATGCATCATTCATTCATCTCAAGGCGTTTTAACGGTTGTAACTTCGGAAAAGTCTGTTTTATCGCTTTATTCCCTACAAGGAACATTGATTATGCAAGTAGGAGTGGAAGAAGGAGAAAATAGTTACTCTTTATCTTCCGGGGCATATATCGTAAAGGTAGGGACACAAACAAAAGTTGTTTGTTTATGATTCATCGTCAGATAATATTGGGATAAATTGCATGAAGATCTTGTTGAATGGTGATACCTGATGTTCAGCATACGGTCGATTGTTTGCCAACGATAGGAGTTTGTGAACAAAGGACCGCACCTTTGTTTTCCATCGACCGTATGTTTGTTTTCAAACATCCTTATGCTTTTTTCAAACAACCCGATGGTTTTAAAAAACATCAAGGTGCTTGCAGGTGAAAAACAGTATAAAAAACGAATTGCCCTTAATTAACCTTCAATCTTTCAGCTTGCGAATTTAAGTTTGATTATCAGCTTGTTGCCCTGAACCATTCTCCGGAAAAAGGTTCAGCCGGCAGAAAGAACTGAATGATATGCTGAATGGTTCCATCTTTCAGGATAACTCGTTCATTACCAATATGAAATTGGCAAACTGAAGGATGAAGCTTATAAGTGATAGTTGCTCTGAGAGTATACAAAGAAAAGAAGATTCGGGCTTATCCTCTGTTAATGTCGATTGAGCTATGGTATAAAATATACGGTTGATTAATTACGGACTTTTTCGTTTGTAATTAATCAACCGTATGTTATAAATCAGAACTAATAACTTTTATGATGATATTGTATTCACCATCGAAAATTGTTATTCTATTTCTTTAGCCAAATAAATAATAGTAGGGAAGTGATCACTATAACCATTTAAATAAACCCCACCGGCATGCGTTCGCTTAGGATAACCTTTGTATTTTCCTTCTTCTTGTTTTAAGAAATTGCGATTAAATACTTCCGATTTTACATATTTCAAAGAAGAACGATCATTGCCGACAAGGTTGGCGGAAATGATGATTTGGTCAAATAGATTCCACTGTCCTTGGTAGGCTAATGAACCGATACCTTTATCCAGAAGTTGCCACATGGTATTAAAGTATCCTCCGGGTTTTACATCTTGTTGCTTTTTTACAGCTCCCAATATTACTTTGCAACTTGTATTCATCGGATCATCGTTTAAATCGCCCATTATAATTACTTTGGAATTTGGGTCTGACGTTATAATTGAATCTGCAATGTGCTTGGTTAATGCCGCTGCCGCTTCTCTTTTAGGTCTGGAACGTTTTTCACCACCTAGTCTGGAGGGCCAGTGGTTTACGATAACATGAACTCTTTCACCGGCAAGAATCCCACTGACAAGTAATTGATCTCTGGTACGCATTGCTGTATCTTCAGGGAATACTAAACGGTAACTCTTACTGCTTTCTACTTTATATTGTAGTGAATCGTAGATTAAACCAACATCGACACCACGTCTGTCAGGTGAGTCATAGTGGACAATACCGTATTTGCGTGTTGCCAACTTACCGGTATGTATAAGATCCTCTATTACTCCTCTGTTTTCTATTTCGGAAATACCGATAAATGCAGGTCCGTTAGGGCAGGGGAAAGGACCGTCGGTTGCTAATTGGCTGATAGCATATGCCAGGTTTTTCAGCTTATTCTTATATTTCATTCCTGTCCATTTCATGCTTCCGGTAGGAGTGAATTCTTCGTCATTTACATTCGGTTGATTTATTGTATCAAATAAGTTTTCCAAATTGTAAAAAGCTACAGGGTAAATGGCAACCTTTTTGTTTTGTGCAGTTATTGAAATAGCACATAACAAGCATAACATTAAAAGGTACTTCTTCATAAAATTATAAAATTAGTTATTATTGGATTTATGTTATCAAATACAAATAAGTCGTTAATGCAAAAGTCAGAAAAAAAAATGGAATACGCGTTGCTTTTTTATTAAATTTGGGAAGAATGATAGCTAAAAAGCTTAAAATAGCTTCGTCTTTGAAAAATAAATAGGTTTGTAATATGAATAATCGAAAATAATATATTATTTTGCAAAACTATTCGCCTCTTTAAAGAGAGGAAAATAGGGATGTGAATTTAATAATTATAAATAAATATTTAGTATTCTATGGTTCAAAAATTATGCTTGTTTATAATGCTCTTTTTAAGTGCGTCAGTTTATGCGCAAAATAGCAGTCTAAAAGGAGTTGTTATAGATTTTGAAACAGCACAACCGGTTCCGGGTGCTAAGGTTTCGTTGCAGAACAAGGATGTGTCTGTCGTTTCCGGAAGAGATGGAGGTTTTGTCTTTAAGAATTTATCTTCAGGGCAAGATGTGGTTAACATTTCGGTGCAGGGATATGAATCTTATCACCAAAGCTTTTTGATCGGAAAAGATGAAAGCGTGGATTTGGGTTCAATTCCAATGGTTAAGAATTCCACTACAAATAAGTCGGAAGAGAATATTCAGATATTCGATGAGTCAATGTTGGACGATGATGATAATACGTCATCTCAATCATCATCTTATTTGTCCGGCGCTTCGGATGATACCTATTTGAAAGCAGCCAGTTATAATTTTAGTCCTATGCGATTCAACCTTAGGGGGTATGACCAATCTTCTCAGGCTACTTATATAAATGGAGTGAATTTTACGGATCAGGAGCGTGGACGTTTTAATTACTCTAGTTTAGGAGGTCTGAACGATGCATTTCGTAATAAGGATATTATTAATGGTATAGAAAATAGTTCTTTTGCTTTCGGATCATTGGGTGGTGTGACGAATATTAACACCAATGCTTCTGCGTATGCTCCGGGAACTAAAGTTGGTTTAGCGTATACAAACCGGGCTTATATGCTCCGTGGTACAGCAACACACTCTACCGGATTGATGAGTAATGGTTGGGCGTTTACTGCATCGGCAACCTGGCGTTGGGCGAATGAAGGGCGTATCGACGGTACTTTTTATAATTCAGTAGGATATTTCCTTTCTGCAGAGAAGATATTGAATGATCGTCATCGAATAGCTTTGGTCACTTATGGTGCTCCTACCAAGCGTTCCCAATCAGCCGCTGTAACTCAGGAAGTTTATGATCTGGCAAAGAGTGGAATCTATTATAATCCTTATTGGGGATATCAGAATGGAGATAAACGTAATTCCCGTGTCGTAAATAGTTATGATCCGTCAGTAATTGCCAACTGGATATTTGATATAACCGAAAAGCAGAAACTGAAGACAGGTATTGGTTTCCATTATAGTAAATATAGTAATACAGCATTGGGATTTTATAATGCTGCTGATCCTCGTCCTGATTATTATAGGAATCTTCCCAGTTATCAATACAATGATCTGATAGCTACAAATACAGGAAAGGATTATATAAATTATGAATTAATGGAACAAATCACACAGTCTTGGAAGAATGATGATACAGATGTGACTCAAATAAATTGGAATTCATTGTATCACTCAAACTATTTAAATAATATAGCTAATCCGGATGGTAGTGCAAAGTATGTATTGGAGGAACGCCATAATGATTTGATGGAAGCTGTTTTGAACTCTGTTTATACGAATGAATTCAGTAATCGCTTTAAATTAATCGGTGGAATTGAAGCGAAATATTCTAAAGGTATGCATTATAAAACAATGAATGACCTCTTAGGCGGAAATCAATGGATTGATATTGACCAGTTTGCAGAGCGTGATTTTACGGGTGATCGAAATATTATTCAGAATGATTTGAGAAATCCGAATCGAAAAATAAAAGAAGGGGATATCTTTGGTTATGATTATGATATGAATGTGATAAAGGCAAGTGCATTCTTGCAAAACGAATGGACGCTTCCTCGTTTTGATGCTTTTTATGCAGCTCGTTTAACTTACACAACTTTTCAACGTGATGGCCATATGGAAAATGGACGTGCAACGGCTGTAGATGCATTATCTTATGGTAAAGGTAAAAGTTATTATTTTGTAGATCCAAGTGTGAAAGCCGGATTCGTTTATAAGATAAATGGACACCATCGTTTATCGGTGAATGGTCTGTTTGAAACGCGTGCTCCTTTTGCTGGATATTCATATATAGCTCCTCGTGTAAAAGATACACGTATCAGTGGATTAAAAGCGGAATCTGTTTACTCTTGGGATATTAATTATATGTTTTCTACTTCTGTAGTGAAAGGACGTATTTCTGCATTCCAGACATTTATTACGGGAGCAACGGAAGGAACAGGATATTACCATGATGAATTCAGAACTTTTGTGAATCATACTTTATATGATGTTAATAAGAGATATCAAGGTATCGAAGCAGGTATTACTATCAAGCTGAATAATAGCTTTTCTGTTGATTTGGCTGGAACGTTCGGAGATTATCGTTATACGAACAATGCTAAAGGAGTAATGAGTGCAGAGAGTGGAGTCAATCTGCTAACAGGTGAATTACCTACAACTTTGGAAGCCAGAAAAGCTGCTGATGTAAGAGAAATGGTTTATACTAAAGATTTGCATGTAGCTAACGGACCTCAGACTGCTGCCAGTATTACATTGGATTATTTTCATCCTAAAATGTGGTTTGCCAATATAACACTTTCTTATTTTGATAAGAATTATCTTGATTTTTCTCCATCACATTTTACTGAAATGAACTATTATGGAGGTACTTATATGAATGAAGCAGGACAGTATCAAAAATATAGTGGTTATTTGAAAAAGGATAATATCTATGCAACGGATGCTGACCGTAATAGAGCTAATTCATTGAAAGAAATGTTTGGCACGCAAGAAAAACTAAAGGGAGGCTTTATGTTGGATGCTTCTGTAGGAAAAGTTATTTATTTAAATAATAGGAAACAGTCTCTTAACTTCAACTTGAGTTTCAATAATATTTTGAATAATGAAGATATGGTGACCGGTGGTTATCAGCAAGGACGCATTGGACGTAATAATAAAAGTGCAACCCGCGCTATTGAATTGGTAGACAGATACCCTAATAAATATTATTATGCGTGGGGATTTAATTGTTTCCTTAATGTCGGTTATAAATTTTAATTATTGAATAGAATAAAGTATGAAAACATTTAAATATATAATATGTATATTATTGTCATCAGTCGTTTTCGTAAATTGTGCGGATGACTTTGATGTGATTCCTGAAGGTAGTTTAATTTTGCCTGAAGATACAAAGGAATGGGAAGCAACAATGACAATTGGAGAATTAATCAATCGTTATGATCGTATTGATAATCTGTATGTTTATGATGATGACACGTTGCATATTGCTCCGCACGGTAGAAGTTTTGTTATAAATCATGAAATAGATTCTATGTATAATCAAGTCCCTTGGCAAATTGAATATAAAGGGAAAGTGATAAAAATACAAAGAGAAACTTCTAGTACTTATAAGGACTTATTTACTAATGTACCGATTGAGTCAGATAGAGATATTTATATACGTGGAAGGGTTATTTCATCTGATACGGCAGGGAATGTCTATAAATATATGGTAATTGAGGATTTGCAGACCAAACAAGCATTAAAAGTATCTGTTGATGCCGGTAGTTTAGGCGGTATTTTCCCTTTGGGACAAATTGTTGCTATTAAATGTAATGGCTTGGTGATGGGGCGTTATGCAGAAATGCCACAATTGGGAGTGGCTGGGTATCGTGATGATGATAAAACCCGTTTTGAGCCGGGACGCATTCCTTATTCTTTAGTGCCCAGTCATTTTATTCGGATTGGTAGGCCGGATGCCTCTAAAGTAGTGGCAGATACATTGACTATTGGAGAATTGTTAATGAAAGATTCTACTTATTACGGCCGTTTGGTTTGCATAAAAAATGTGATGTTTACAAATCGAAACGATAATGGTAAAACATTAGGTCCTCGATATCCTTTGGTGAAACTTACGGAAAAGAATGTTGATAACGGTACGTATGAATTGAATCCGATATTTGCCCCATCTACCTATTCTACTTCTAAAAAATATAACATAGGTTATCCGGTTTCCCGTGAGATAAAAGATGGTACAGGAAGTAGCTATATTTCAACAAGTGAGTACGCTAATTTTGCAGAAACATTAATACCTAAAGAAGGTGAAACCGGTGTGGTAACAGCAATTGTTGGCTGGTTTAAGGATAAAAATTCAGCTGATGGAAAAATCCAGTTAACTATTCGGGCGTTAAGTGATTTAAATGGATTTACTTCTTTAGGAAAAGAATAATGATAAAAAATAAAGAATGATTATGAAGGACTTAGGAAAAATAATAGGGCTGCTTTTGTTTACATCTATTTTTTCATTTGTAGCCTGTGATAATGTCGGTGAAGATGATCCTTTTTTGAAACCGGGAGAAGGTGTTGTCATTAAAGATGCAATCTATAGTGAAACGTTCGAAGAGACGCTTGGAGGTTTTAAAAATTACAGTTTATTGGGAGTTGATACTTTTGCTATAGATTATGGAGCTGCCCAAGTATCAGGATATGTTGATAATGTCAATAGGGAGAATGATCTTTGGCTTATTTCTCCCACAATCAATTTAGCAAATGTGGATTCGGCATATGTTTATTTTGAATATATATTCCGCTATGGAGCATCTTTAAATGATATATCATTTAATGTTACAGAAGATTTAACCTCTAATGATCCTGAAGTGTGGACAAGCCTGGAATTTGATCTGGTAAGTGCTAGTGATTGGAATACTTGGACTAAACCGGAAATTGATCTGACAGCGTATTCTGGTAAGAAAATCCGTTTGGCATTTCATTATACATCAACAACTGTTAAAGCTGGGACTTGGGAGATTAAGAATTTTGCTATCTATAAAGGAAGTATCCCTCCAATGGTGCCGGAAGACAATCCTGCATTTGATGTTGAAGAGGTTTCGATAGCTCAGATTAGATCTATGTATCAGGGAGCAACAGTTAAGATTGCCGGAGAAGGTAAAATTGTTGGTGTGGTAATATCTGATAATGTCGGTGGTAATTCATCTTCTTTGAGAAATATGGTTATTGCTTCTGAAGATAATAGTACAGGTATAATGATTCGTTGTACAGGAAATGCATCTTATACATTAGGGGATAAAGTCGAAATATTAGTGAAAGATCAATCTTTGGAACAATATAATGGAGCAATGCAACTTAATAATGTGCCTTTAACTAATATTCGAGTAATTGCTAAAAATGTAAATATCGAATCGAAAAAGATGACCGTGGCGGAATTAGTGACTAATATTGATGCTAGTGAGTCTACTTTAGTAACAGTGAATGGTACAATTACGAATCCTAATGGAACAACATATGGTAGTAGTAGTAAACATACTACATTGAAGATAACGGATGGTGCTTCTTCCATTTCATCTTTTGTTGCCAGTTATTCTTCATTTGTAAATGAACAAATACCGGAAGGTACACATGAAATTACCGGTATTGCAGGGATTAATGGAGGACCTCAATTAAATATTCGTAATCTAAAGGATGTTAAATAGGACTATTTGTCCAATTTTTCAAGAAATAGGGCATTGTAAAAGATGCCCTATTTTTATCTTTGCATATTAATTAAATTATAGGTGAAATGTTATATAAGAAGATACCATTGTTTTTTCTATTTTTCTTGTTTGCGGTATGTATTCTCGCTCAAATGCCGGAGTATTATTCGGATAAGCTGAATGGAAAGAAAAATAAAGAATTGAAAACGACCTTATATTTATTATTGAAAGATCACACGAGAATTCCTTATGGATCTTCATATGGAGCTACATGGACTGTATTTAGAAAAAGTGATGTACGTCCGGATGGAAGTATATGGGATATGTATTCTAATACGAAGCGTAATTTTCCGAGTGGCACTACCGGTTCCAATCGTGATATGAATATAGAACATAGTGCGCCTAAAAGTTGGTGGGGAGAAGGGGCTGATTCACGCGAATTTCAATATGATGCATCCTTTGATTTACATCATTTGGTTCCTTCTGACGCAAAGGCTAATATGGCAAAAAGTAATTATATTTTAGGTGAAGTTGAGACTGCGACTTTTGATAATGGAGTGTCGAAAGTAGGTACGGCTTATGTTGGCAATCAGGCAGTCAGTGCCTTTGAACCGGCTGATGAGTATAAAGGTGATTTTGCGCGTATGTATTTTTATGTAGTTACTTGCTATCAGAATTATTCATGGGTATCTAGTGGAGCAAAAATGTTTCAAAGTAATGAATATCCTACTCTGACAGATTATGGTAAAGAGCTTCTGCTAAAATGGCATCGTCAAGATCCTGTATCTCAAAAGGAGATAGATCGTAATAATGCCGTTTATTCTTTTCAGCATAATCGTAATCCATATATTGACTATCCGGAGCTTGTGGAGTATATTTGGGGTGAAAATACAGATGTGGAATATTATATGGAAAATAGTCCCCATATCTTGGAATATAAATCCGGTGATTTCATAGAATTTCCGGATACTAAGAAAGGTATAACATTATATAAAACCATTCATTTGCAAGGAAAGGATATAAAATCAAAAGTTTCTTTATCTATAAGTGGTGATAATTTTGTAGTCAAGCCTACTGAAGTTACAGCGGATCAATTAAATAAAGGTATAGATATTGAATTGATTTATACTCCGTTAGGGCTTGGCTGGCAATCAGAAGACTTACTTATCTCCGGTGGAGGATTTGCCGATAATATCGTGATACATTTGAAAGGCTTATCTGTTCCGGAGCAGGTCGCAAGAATTTTTCCGGTTGACTTGAAAGCTTCTTATAGGTTAAATGACAGCAATGCGCCATTGCAGTTGAATGTAGATGGAAAAAGTTCGTGGAGTGGCAATGGAGTTGCTTTGGTTAATGGAGGGTATGTGTTTAATCCTGAGGTAGCCGGTGTGGGAACACATTATTTAAGTTGGAATTGTAATGGTGTTAATGGAAAAGTAAAAGTTATTGTAAAATAGAGTATAAAGTATATGAGATATAATAAAAGTTTGAGAGATGGTGTTTGTCTCTGGAGTTTACCTTTGTTATTGCTGCTGTGTTTATTTGCTTGTAAGGATGATTCTGAAGAATTCAGTCTGAGTGAAAGCCGGATGGAGATCTTTTTGAATGGGACATTTGATTTATCTGTTAAGGGTACGGATACATATACCATTACTCTTTCGGATGGAGGCATTGTAGAATATGCAACAAAAGGGAATATAATTACTGTAAAAGGTGTGGGGAAAGGGGCTACTACGATGGAGGTTACTGCATCGGATGGCTTAAAGAAGAACTGTTTTATTATTGTTCGTGAGAATAAGGCTGATATAAACTTTTTGGAAGATCCTCTCTCGCGTGTAGAGTGGAATACCGAAATCGGTTGTTCTGATGCGCAAGATGGATTCTCTTTCGCTGAATATAAATCTATGGATGCTTTTGGAGGCGGTAATGCCAATACGATGACTTATGACTTTTCAACAGTGGAGGATACAGAGGTATTTTATAGGGTGAGTGCAAAAGGTGATTTTACTGTTGCCGGTGACTTATCAGATGGACTGGTTGTTGTTAAGAAAGATAATAAAATGGAGTATTATAAGGCGGATAAAGTTGTTCTTAAACAAATTAAGGATGGACAATTTTATATATTATTTTATTTGCCGGATAATATAACTGTGCGTGTGGTAACAATGGCTTTATAAAACAAAACAGGCTGTTTCATTCGAAACAGCCTGTTTTGTAGAATTATTTCTACCGAATTATTTTTTCTTACGGTCACCGTAACGACTCATGAACTTGTCTACACGTCCTGCTGTGTCTACTAACTTAGATTTACCAGTATAGAACGGGTGAGAAGTACTAGAGATTTCAAGTTTTACCAATGGGTAAGTTTCACCTTCAAATTCAATTGTTTCTTTAGTTGAACAAGTTGAACGTGATAAGAACACATCACCGTTTGACATGTCTTTGAAAACTACCGGACGGTATGCTTCTGGATGAATACCTTTTTTCATTTCAATATTTGTTTTTTTAATTATTATATCGTTTACTATTTTGGTAATAAATAGTGTAATGGTCATTTTAGGCTGCAAAGATATTACTTTTCTTTTGAATAGAAAAAGTTTAGGGCTTGTTTTTTATTTGATCAATGACTTTTATGAAAATATTCTTATAATAAAGGATTTAAGGTAGAAGATCGCTTTTAAATCAATCGGATTAATTGATTGCTATATGGACATTACAATAAAATATTAATGGACTTAATATTCCTAAATAACCAGATTAAATGCGTCCTTTATTAAGATATTTTCTTTTGCCGGATTGTTGTTTATGAACTATTATGATTAATTTTGCGTAGAATTTTTTGATTCACTAACAATTAATATTAAACAAGATGGTTAATTACAAAGATTTAGGGCTGGTAAATACTAGAGATATGTTTGCTAGAGCCATTAAAGGCGGATATGCAATTCCTGCTTTTAATTTTAATAACATGGAACAATTACAGGCTATCGTTAAGGCTGCTGTAGAAACAAAATCACCGGTTATCCTTCAGGTTTCTAAAGGTGCGCGTAATTATGCTAACCAGACTTTGCTTCGTTACATGGCTGAAGGAGCTGTAGAATATGCGAAAGAATTAGGATGTGCTCATCCGGAAATTGTTCTTCACTTGGATCACGGAGATTCTTTCGAACTTTGCAAATCTTGCGTAGATATGGGATTCTCTTCTGTAATGATCGACGGTTCTCATCTTCCTTATGATGAAAATGTAGCTCTTACTAAGAAAGTAGTGGAATATGCTCATCAGTTTGATGTAACTGTAGAAGGCGAACTTGGTGTATTGGCTGGTGTTGAAGACGAAGTTTCTGCAGATCACCACACATATACTGAACCGGAAGAAGTAGTAGACTTCGTAACAAAAACCGGATGTGATAGCTTGGCTATTTCTATCGGTACTTCTCACGGAGCATACAAATTCAAACCGGAACAATGTCATGTTGATCCGAAAACCGGTCGCTTGGTTCCTCCTCCATTAGCATTTGATGTATTGGATGGTGTGATGAAAGAACTTCCGGGATTCCCTATCGTTCTTCACGGATCATCTTCTGTACCACAGGAAGAAGTTGAAACAATTAATAAGTTTGGTGGTAAACTAGAGGCTGCTATCGGTATTCCTGAAGATGAACTTCGTAAAGCTGCAAAATCTGCTGTTTGCAAAATCAATATTGACTCAGACAGCCGTTTGGCTATGACAGCTGCTATCCGTAAGGTCTTTGCAGAAAAACCTGCAGAATTCGATCCACGTAAATATTTAGGTCCGGCTCGTGACAATATGGAAAAGCTTTACAAGCATAAAATTGAGAACGTTCTTGGTTCAGCAGGTAAATTAGCTGAATAATAGTTCTCTGTTGAGTATACGTTAAAGAGCAGTCTTGAGTAGATCAAGGCTGCTTTTTTTATGAAGTTATTCAATAGCCTTAATCTATCGAATAGCATAGTTCTTTGGAATTCATCTCTATATCTTTCATCTTTCAGGTCACGGAATTTATCTCTGATTAACAATCTGTTATCCTGAATGATGCTATCCTTCAGCTGAACGTTTTGGGTAAGCAAAGTATAACTCAGCATTGGCTATCAGCTGAATCTTCTTGATAGTAAAGGTTCAGGATAATGTATTGATAATCAAATAATAATTTGCAAGCTGAAGGATTGAAGGAGTAATGGGAGTAATTCTATTATCTAAGGGATTTCTGTCTGTAAAATGCAGCATTTGACGAATACAGACGGAGGTTGTAAGAATTCACCTTGATGTTTTTTAAAAACATCAGGTTGATTGAAAACAAACATACGGTCGATTGAAGACAAAGGTACGGTCGTTTGTCTGCAAACTCCTATCGTTTGTAAACAATCGACCGTATGTTGTGATAGCCTTTCTTATTTCTTTGGTTCAGGAGAAACTTCTTTCATTTCTTCCGCATGAGTCGGTTCTTTTTTCTCTTCCGTACCTTTTAAATAAGAAGGTAGGTTGAGACCTGCCATATTGAATAAATCATTTAATGGGGGAACAGATTTCATCATTCCGGAAATAAAGTTTGCAGTAGAGGTGTTACCGTTTCCTTCACCATTTGTATTACCGTCCCAAACAGTAATCTTATCGATTTTGATGTTTTTAACAGCTTCTACCTGTGTCTTAACCAGTTCCGGAAGTTTATCCGTGATAAGCATCATGACCGCCTTGTCCGGATTTCCGCCCGCTGCTTTTACGATACGGTCGTATCCTTCCGCTTGCTTGGTTAGTATTTCGTACATACCTTGTGCTTCTGCCGCCATTTTTGCATAAATGGCATCGGCTTCCCCTTTGGCTCTACGGCGTAGGCGTTCTGCTTCTGCCTCTGCATCGATAATTGCCTTTTCCTTTTCTATTTGGGCAGGAACCACGATGTTGGCTGTTTGAGTCGCTTTTTCTCTGTCAGCACGTGCCAATTCCGCTTCTTTTTCTGACAGATATGCTTCTTCCAATGCTTTTGCAGATTGAACTTTTTCGGCGGCAACTGCTTTACGAGTGGCTTCCGCTTCTTTTTCACGACGGGTCGCATCTGAATTGGCTATCGCAATTTTGGCGTTGTTTTCACCTTCCACTGCCGTAGCATTTGCTTCGGAAGTACGGATACGCGTATCACGTACTGTTTCTGCAATACGGATGTCTTTATCCCGGTCGGCTTCCGCTTTACCGATTTCACCGAATCTGTTTTGTTCGGCTACGCTCTTTTTAGCATCGTTAATAGCTTTTGCAGCAGCTTCTTTTCCCAAAGCCTCGATATATCCGGATTCATCGCGAAGGTCGGTGACATTAACATTGATAAGTTTCAAACCTATTTTACGCAGTTCGGCTTCTACATTAGCACTGACATTTGCCAGAAACTTATCACGGTCTGAGTTGATTTCTTCAATATCCATGGTCGCAATAACCAGACGGAGCTGTCCGAAAAGAATGTCGGTAGCCAGGTTCTGAATATTTTCCGTCCGTTGCCCCAGCAAGCGTTCGGCTGCGTTTGTCATGCTTTCCGGCTCTGTCGATATTCCCACAGTGAAACGGCAGGGGACGTCGACACGGATGTTTTGTTTACTCAATGCATTTGTCAGGTTACATTCGATAGAAATAGGAGTAAGGTCTAGGAATGCATAGCTTTGGAATACCGGCCATATAAAAGCCGCTCCACCATGTATGCAGCGTGCAGAACTGACTCCGCCTTCCTTATTCTTTCCGGTACGACCGTAAACGACAAGAACTTTATCGGATGGACAACGCTTGTAACGGGATAGAATAGCCGCAAAGGATATGAACAGAACGGCTACAATAACTGCAATTAGATATAAACTAGGTGCCATAGATATTAATTATTTAGAAAATGAATAAATCAGAGTTTCTCTATCAATAGAGTATTTTCATTGATAATGTCTTTTACCCGCACAGGTGTCCCGTTTGCAAGTTTTTCTCCATCGGTAATAGCATCATATTCACGGGTAGCCCCCTGAATGCTGATTTGTACTTTCCCTTCTCCTTGTCTTGAAGCAGGAATGGTAAGGTAAACTGTGCCTTTGCATCCGACAGCCATATTAATGCTGATATTGCCGGACTGTTCCATGCCGCTCAACCATTTAAAAATGAGCATGACAGCTGTTACTAAAAGTACTCCGACGATAATTGCGATGAAGAGTAAAAGGAAAGTATTATCTATATTGGGTCTCAGGGCGATTGCAGTCCAACTGAATCCCAAAAAGAAATTAATGAAATTGCGGAATGTAAATAGTTGGAACGGTTGATCGTGTGATGGAATGTCGCTGCTGATATCCGTATTAAAATCCGTGCCGGAATCCATACCGATGAAAGTCATGATACTTTGTACAACGAAAACCAAACTGGAGAAAATACTGATACCCCAAAGTGATTTCATGAATAAATCTAATGAATCCCACCATTCTTGCATAGTCTTATTTATTTTGTTAATAATTAAAGCCTTGTCTGACAATTCTTAGTCAGACAAAAATAGTAATAAAATTCATAAAGCATTGGCTTTTATCAACAATTTTGCTTGTTCTTGTCTTGAAAAGAATCTTTTTGTTTTTTACGGTAGCCTAAACGCCTATCAATAAGATTCTAGAAAGGAAAAGTCTCGTGATATATTTATTTGTGTTCATTGCAAAAAAGATTTCATGTTTATTATGAATAAGTCTCTTAAATTGTATCTTTGCAAAGATGATGCGAATCTATTAATCAATATTACTATATTAAATGAAAGAATTTGTGCAAAAAAAACTAAGCGACTCTCCGGTAGCCCGTTGGAGTGTGCTTGCTTTGGTAGCCTTCACAATGCTATGTGGCTACTTTTTGACGGACGTCATGTCTCCGTTGAAACCGATGTTGGAAAAAGAGTTGCTTTGGGATAGTCTTGACTATGGTATCTTTACCAGTGCGTACGGTTGGTTTAATGTCTTTCTTCTGATGTTGATTTTCGGTGGAATTATATTGGATAAGATGGGAGTGCGTTTCACCGGAATGGGAGCTTGCGTGTTGATGGTTATCGGATGTAGTTTGAAGTATTATGCGATAACTTTCCTTACTGCCTCATCCGGTATGTTCTTGGGTATAAAGCTACAGGTATTCCTTGCTGCGTTCGGATATGCTATTTTTGGCGTTGGGGTGGAAATAGCGGGTATCACGGTTTCCAAGATTATTGTAAAATGGTTTAAAGGTAAAGAAATGGCATTGGCTATGGGGCTGGAGATGGCTACCGCACGTATCGGTACTATGCTGGCAATGGCAGTGACGGTTCCTATCGCTACTTTCTTCGGTACTACTTTGTCGGACGGTACTTTCAAACCTAATATTCCTGCACCGATTTTGCTTTGTCTTATCATGCTTTGTATCGGAACGATTGCTTTCTTTATTTATACCTTTATAGATAAAAAATTGGATACACAATTGGACGAAGACGGTGAAGAGGAAGAACCTTTCCGTGCAAAGGATATTTTCTCGATTATGAGTAATAAAGGTTTCTGGTTGATCGCTTTATTGTGTGTGTTATTCTATTCTGCCGTATTCCCGTTCTTGAAGTATGCTACGGATTTGATGATACAAAAGTATAATGTAGACCCCTCTTTGGCCGGTACGATTCCGAGCTTGTTGCCGTTGGGCACATTGTTCCTGACCCCGTTCTTTGGGAATTTGTACGACCGTATCGGTAAAGGTGCCACCTTGATGGTTATCGGTTCGGTGTTGCTGATTTGCGTACATTTGCTCTTTACATTGCCTATCCTTAATGTATGGTGGTTTGCTACGGCGGTGATGATTGTGTTGGGTATCGCATTCTCTCTTGTACCTTCTGCCATGTGGCCTTCTGTGCCGAAGATTATCCCTGAAAATCAGTTAGGAACGGCTTATGCTCTTATCTTCTGGGTACAAAACTGGGGGTTGATGGGTGTGCCTTTGTTGATTGGATGGGTGTTGAACTCATTCTGTAAAGGTGAGATTGTGAACGGTGTACAAACTTATGATTATACTTTGCCGATGGCTATCTTTACCATGTTCGGTGTATTGGCATTGATTATAGCTTTGATGCTGAAAGCTGAGAACAAGAAGAAAGGCTATGGCTTGGAGAAAGCTAATATCCAGAAATAGGATATGAAGAAAGAAAAGGTTAATCTGCTTGATGTTGTTCCGTATGTAGCGGAACACATCAGGACGGAAAAAGTGGAAGGGCTATCAGTGATAGCCTTTCCGCGCTTTAAGAATAGGTTTATGCAGAAATATCTTATACCGAAAGGAATGACATCTTTCCTTCACGTTACTTTGGAGGAACATGGCACGGCTGTTTGGGATTTGATTGACGGGAAACGTACGGTGAGTGATATTATAGAGGCATTGGCCGAACATTTTCAGCATGAAGAGAATTATGGGCAACGCATAACAGCCTATATAACACAGCTCAGATCGAGTGGATTCATTAAATATAGATGTGCCTTGCCTGATTAGAAGGTATTGAAACGGTATATAGAAAAATACGGCGGGAAATGCATCTGACTTCCCGCCGTATTTATTTTATTCATTACCTCTTTCTATTCTTACTAAACCTCCGGTGACAGGATCGAATGTTACTTGTGTCGTTGTCTTCTTATTGAAGAGATTATCGGCAAGCGTTTCCTGATTACCAAATTGGGTGATAGGAAGAGTACCGTCGTAGTACGTTTTATTACTATTGAAGATGGTTAGCTGTGCCTTTCCCGGTACATTATAAACAATTCCCTCCATTTTCTTCTTTTCGCTTTTGGCTTTTTCGTCAGGTGCAGGTACAGTATTCAGATTGTTGAGAGTCACGTAGACGGGCGCACCGCTTAAGTCATCATTAGCTACGACTCCCAGTCTTTTTGAAAACCGGAATAATACTTGTTTGTTCAGATCTTTGTTTGGAACCAGACGTAATGTGTATTTTTTTGTTTCACGGTCGGTCGTTCCGGTAAACATTTCAAGCATAGCCGCTTCTTGCGCTTCCAGGTTTGCTAGCATCAGCTTCATTGCTTCGCCGTCTTTAGGCATATTGTCGGCTTGTCCGCGAATTATTGCGTTTTTACTGTCACGTATGTTATAGATTTCCTTTGCAACCAGTTCAGCCATCTTTGCCGATGAGCTAGCCATTAATATCTCCTCTGTCATGAAATCGCGGGGATTGATTTTCGTCTTCTGCTGCTGGGAAGTCTCGGCAGCTTTCTTACCCGTTTTCTTTTCCAAAGGTTTGTTGATCGATTTAATGATGCCGTCTTCTGTCAATTCCATGAGCGGAGCAATTGTCTTATCTTTCAGCTTGACAGAGTAAACATTGTCAGGGTCGGGCATACCGACGGGTTTGACTGTTACTTTGCTGATTTCCCAATAAGAACTTTCCTGGTCGGAGATTCCGGTCAGACGTAAATAACGGTCGGCATATTTGCAGAATTCTCCCGGAGTATAAGTTACTTTCGTGGCTTCTACTTCTACTTCTATAATAGTTTTGGGTAAGAAATATGTCACAGCGTCTTGACTCTTTCCCGGGACATATCCGGATACATCCGTCTGGGCAAAACCGCTGACGGAGAGAAGAAGACTGAATAGAACGATTGCTTTTTTCATAATTTCCTTTTCTATAGTGATTGCTGCAAATGTAAATAAAATCTCTATATATCAATAAAGAATTGACGCTAATTAGCTTAATTTAGTCCAAGCAGCAGGCAGATTGTCAATAATATCTCCTGCAAGCAGACTGATTTCTCCTTGTTCTTTTGCTGCCATATCTCCTGCCAATCCGTGTATATACACCCCAAGTTTGCAGGCGTCTTCCGACTTGTAACCTTGGGCAAGCAAGGCAAGAAGTATTCCGGTCAGTACATCTCCACTGCCTCCGGTTGCCATGCCGGGATTACCGGTAGGGTTGAAAAAACATTTTCCTTCAGGGGTGACGATGGCGGTATATGCACCTTTCAGAACTACATAACTAGTTAATTTTGCAGCAATGTCGCGAGCTTTGTTCAGCCTTTCATAAGAATTGTGGCTGATACCAGCCAGTCTGTCCAACTCTTTAGGATGTGGAGTAAGGATAGACCCCTTAGGGATATAAGACAGCCAATCCCGGTTTTCGGATAGAATGTTCAGGGCATCCGCATCCAGTATGATGGGATAAGAACATAGCTTTAATTGTTCGGAAAGTGCAAGGGCGGTTTCCTGTTCTTGCCCCAATCCCGGTCCTATGGCTACTGCTTGATAGGTGTCTGTATCTACCGGTGTGGCAAAATAATTTTCATAAAGATCCGGCTGCACCATTGCTTCCGGAATACCGGTTTGCAAGATGTCATTATTACGAAACGGGGTATGTACGGTCAACAGTCCTACACCACTGCGTAAGCAGGCTTTGGCAGATAGAACAGATGCTCCTGCCATACCGAATGAACCGGCAATAAGAAGTGCATGACCGAAGTTTCCTTTATGAGCAAAATGTTTGCGAGGTTTTATTAACCGCCTTATCTCACACTCTTCCGTCAGCATATAATCTGTGGGAAGAGCATCGATTCCAGCTTTATCCAACTGAATATCCAATAGTTGCCATTTGCCGACGAACTCTTCATTCTCAGCGAAAAGAAAAGCAAGCTTCGGCAGTTGCAGACTTAGAGTGACGTTGGCATGAATAATGTGATTCTTTATATTATTATAGGTATTGTCCTCACACATCAGTCCGGATGGTATGTCGATAGATACCACTTCGGATGGGGAAGCATTGATGTATTTTACTACTGCTGCGAATCCTCCGCTTAATGGTTTGTTGAGCCCGGAACCAAATAAACCGTCGATAACTAAGTCTTTCTCCGTCAAAATGGGTGGCTCGAACTTGGCTGTTACTTCCGTAAAGGCAACTTTTGTATCTTTCAGCCTTTCCATGTTTGCCCGGCAGTCATCGGATAAATTCCCGGAAGTATTGAACAGGATGGCTTCCACCTGATATCCTTTCTCTGATAAAATACGGGCTACGGCAAGTGCGTCGCCGCCATTATTGCCCGGCCCGGCAAAAACTTTGATTGAATAATCTTTGTTCCAGTTTGCCTCAATAGCTGAGGATAAGGCCCGTGCGGCTCTTTCCATCAGTTCGATAGAGGCAATCGGTTCATTCTCTATTGTATAAGCGTCCAGCTTTTTAATTTCCGTACCTTGAAATATCTTCATAATCTTCTGTTCTTTTGGATGTGCGAAAGTACAAAAAATATCATTATAGTATTCATGTCCGGATATTAAAGTCTCGCCCTATTCATAAGTTTTAGCAAACACCCTGTCCGTTTGTGATTTCATACCGAGTGATAAGTAGTTTCATATTTTGTGGAACTTTTGTTTCATATTTTGAGAAACTTTAGTTCCATATATTGTGAAACTTTTGTTTCGCACGGGTAAAACAATGTATTTTGTTGTAACTCTCTGAAGATAAAGTAAATACAGAGAGTTTAAAAGATGCAGGTAACGATTTGGTGATGGAAGTCTTGCTTCGGGTTACACTGCTTTGCATAGTTTCAAATAACTCATATACAAATGTAGGCAATATTTAGAATATAGCAAAATATACTGCCATTTATTTTTGTATAAATCTGATTATTAACATATTAAGAATTTAAGGCATAACTTATTGATGCCTACTTGTTATAGAATAGCCGGGGACAGTGCCTCCCGGCTATTTTTTTGTCCCAAATTGGCGTTTTCTGTCTTTTTTTGGCGGTTGCTCAACGGTTGAGTAACCAATGGCCTTATAATATCTCCGTAATATTGCACCATAAACAATAAAAATAAGGTCATTATGAATAACAGAAGAACTGCACCGGGTGGACAGACAACCCACATGCTTAGTGCCATACTCGCTAAAGTTACCAACATTGAAAAGTTATTGGCTCCTGCCGTACATAATTTGCCGGACAGCGAGATACTGGATTCAAAAGGTGTGCGCTTGCTCACCAAAATGTCGGACAGGACACTTTTAAGACGACGCAATGACGGGACACTTCCCTTTCACAGAGACAAGGGGAAGATATATTACCGCCGTTCGGACGTACTCCGTGCCATGTTGCTGGAAAAAGAAGAATACTCTAAAAAATAAGCGTTATGAAGAAGATGATTAAAATTGAAAGCGGTTCATTCGCTGCGCTCGTGAGAAGTTATAAGAAGTCGTTGAACATGCTGGCTGTCCTGCAACATATCTGCCAGGAAAATGACGTGGCGCTTTCCATGCTGCCCGATGAAGTCTGCGAACTGATAAATCTCGATCCGGCAGAGATTGAGAAACAGCGTTTGAGCGGACGGCTACGTTTTGCAGAAGAAGAGAACGGGACAAAGCATTATTCGATTGTGGATATTATCAACCTGAAAGACTCGATTGACTGGAAGGTAATCAACAGGCAGGTGGAAAGCCTTTCCTTTGAGGAAGAGGAATGATGTAATTTACGGCTGACAGACAAGGGCACGGCCGGCAAGGTCGGATTTATCCGGGTGCCGGCCGTGCCTTTGTCCTTTCCTGAAAAGCGGCTCTTTGCCGTAACCTACGGAAGTGGAGCCCGCGTAGCTTCCGCAGGTTACAGCTTGTGCTTATCCGAAATTTCGGATAAGCACCGTTATCCTAACTTTAATATTATCACAACTTTTTATTGCAAATACTTGAAATATAATGGGTAAATGATTCTATAGTTGTGATATTTTTCTGTACTTTTTACGGTAGCTGAGCACTAACGCTCAACTACCGTAATTATGGATATAAGAAAATTAAAACAAGAGTATCCCATTTTGCTTGATTATATGCGGCAGCAGGGATATGGAAAAGTCGCTATTGGCGGGATTCAAGCGAGACTAAAAGAGCTTTTTGAACAAGAAGGTAACTATGTGTCTTATAGTGATTTTTATGAAAAGCTTTTAAAAAGGAAAGGTATTGGTAGAGACGATAAGCGTTCGAAGTACTATCGACTTTCTGTACGAAGTATTGAGGCATTTGATGAATATGGTCATCTGCCTAATCGCTTTGCTTTTACACCTACCTTACAACAAAAAAGTTCAATGAGTCAATTAAAAGGTATATTCAAAACTATAATAGAACATTACAAAGAGGTATCAGTACAAGCAGGGAAAAGAGCAAGCTCAATAATGATGGAGTCTAATTATGCTGCTGCATTTTTCGCTTATATGCAAAGCAAAGGAGCATATACCTTGACAGATGTAACAGAACCCCTAATCCTTTCTTATTTTTATGATAGAGGAAAACAACTTCGGGGATATACTTGTCAAAAAAGTATTATTAGAGTACTACGTTCTTCTAAAGGGTTACTTTGCCAAAAAGAATGTGAATACCTTTGCGATATAATGCCTCCATTGAAAAATGTACGAAAGAATTTTGCAATTCTGTCTGATGATGAGACTGCTATAATAGCTTCTACATTGGAAAATGACAATTCCAATCTCACACTTCGTGATAAAGCTGTCATTTCTATTGCCATGTATACAGGCTTGCGTGGTAGTGACATTGCAAAAATGGCAGTTGATACCATTGATTTTGAGCGTGATCTTATCACTCTTGAGCAATCCAAAACACATCAGAAGTTGGTTCTTCCATTAAGGGCTGTTGTGGGAAATGCAGTAATGGAATATCTAAAAAAGGAGAGACCGAAAGAGGTGAAAATTCAGAGATTATTCACACACCTATATGATCCGGAAAAACCGATAAACCCGAGTGTCATTGGGAAAATTGCCCGACGTTTCTTTAATAAAATCGGAATTAGAAAAGGAGAATGCCAAAATGGTATCAGGCTTTTTCGTCGTTATTTGGCCACCAAACTTTTAAGAAATGGAGTAACTCCACGTTACATCAGCGAGATAATGGGGCATATTTCACCAGAGTCACTCAATCCATACATAGATGCTGATATTGTACATTTACGTGAATGCGGCATTGACATTTCGAAGTATCCTGTCGGAGAGGAGGTGTTTGACGTATGATTGACTTAATTAAACTTGAGCTTCTTTATCGAAAATACCGGAACGGATTAAGGGATGATAGGAAGTCCTACAAATTCACCCGCTTAAAGACTTTCATTTCTTTTTGCGCAAAAAGAGGATGTAATTATTTATCAAAGGATTTGATAGATGAATGGTGCATAAAGCATCCAACCGAAAGTATTAACTCTGCCAACCATCGAATTGCGGAATTGCGGAATTTTATTGCATACTCTAACAAACAACGATATACGAACATTCCTTTACCATTGTTATTACCTGAGATAAGGAAACAAAGAAAGGGAATACCTATGACAGAAATGCCCATTCAAAATTCTGTTGTATCTGAAATGCTTGAAAAATATATTCTATATTTAAAAACACTTGCTCCAAGAATATGTGATACTACACATAAGAACCTTATCCGTTTTAATAATTTTTGTGCCCAGGTTTATCCTGAAGCTAAAGATCTGACTGAGGAAATCGTCAATTCCTGGTGCGACAGAAGACCTTTTGAGAAATGTAAATCAAGAAATACAAGAGTGCTTCCCGTATCTCAATTCTTGAGGTATGCAATCAGACACCATTGGACTAAAGTGAACGTTCCCCTTTCTTTACCGAGAGGTGGAAACAAACCACGCATACCCCATATTTTCACAGAAGACGAACTTGTCAATTTTTTCAATGCGACCATATTGGTTCGCAAGCCTGTTAATATCTCAGATTTCGATTTTAAGCTGAGAAGTATGCAAATACCTGTATTCTTCAGACTACTGCTTAGTACAGGTATGCGTACCAATGAAGCACGTTTACTTGACTGTGAAGACGTTGATCTTAAAAATGGCATAATTAATATCAACCATACCAAAGGATGGGCGCAACATAGAGTAGCCCTACACCCTTCAATTTGGGAACTTCTCAAGCGATACAACCATGCAGTAGAAAAGTTATTACCGAAGAGAAAAGTATTTTTTCCCACTTCGGATGGCAAGTATCACGATATAAAATGGCAAGGATATGCATTCAGTGAAATATGGCGGAGAATATCAAAGACAGATGCTCGTCCATACGATTTTCGTTCCAATTATGCAGTCAAAAATATAAACCATTGGAATTATGATGGCACAGAATGGTTTGATAAACTTCTCGTTCTGGGACGCAGCATGGGGCATAAAACTCTGCAAAGTACTTGCTATTACTATCAATTGGCACCAATGTTTCCTGATATGTTGGAGACACTTTCCGGTTCTTACCTACATGACATTTTACCTAATCTTGAAGATTTTTACAATGATGAAACTTAAATCTGAATCAACCGTTATATCCCAAGCCGTAAATGAGTGGTTTACAAGTTATCTTCCTATCGCAAGAGGATGTAGCAGCCATACACAACGTTCTTATTTTACGGCTTTATCGCAATATATGCAGTTCTTACAAGAAGAAAAAAAAGTCACTCCCAACACTCTTTCGGCAGAATCTTATTCTGAAAGCAATCTTAATGATTGGTTACTATGGTTAAAGAAAACCCGTAAGTGCAGTAATTCAACATGCAATGACCGTTTGTCTGGGGTAAAAAGTTTCATTAAATTTTTAAGCATAAAAGATATAAGATTTAATGCCGTATATATATCTTCAAAAGAAATAAAGCCTATGCGTACAGCCAAAGTGATTCATGAGGAAGTTACACAAAAGGCTATCAAATCCCTTTTTAGTACCATCAGAACAGATACCCGAACAGGAAAGAGAGACTTGGCAATCTTTTATCTTATGTATAGCATAGGCGCACGCATAGACGAGATTCTATCCGTCAAAATATGTGATTTACATCTTCATGAATATCCTAATCCGAATTATTTGACGATTATAGGAAAAGGGTATAAATGCAGGACACCTCCCATATTGAAGGACGTGAGCAAAATTCTTTTACGATATATAGAGGTGTTCCATAACAATGATTTTGGTTCTCATAGTTATTTATTCTATTCTTTTTATGATGGGAAGAAGAAAAAATTGTCCCAAGAGGCTATCAACAAACGTTTGAAGATGTATGCGGCTAGAGCAAATGAGATAGACAAATGTGTACCCCGTAATCTTCATTGCCATAGTCTTAGACACGCACGTGCCAGTCATTGGCTGGAACAAGGATTGAATATTGTTGCTATACAAAGGCTAATGGGACATGCGGATATAAGAACCACTATGCGGTATATCTTTGTTTCTGTTGAACAAAAGAATAAAGCTTTGGCCACTTTGGAAAGTATATCAACTTTAAAACTTAAAAAGAAATGGAAGAAACTTCCAAAAGGACAATCTCTTTTGGAATATGTAGGGCTAAAGAAATAATTTGACTTAAGTTTCGGGTTTAATATTTCGCTGGAAGTTAAGAAGCGATAGAAGTAATCACTTCGCTGCGCTTCGTTAGAAGTTAAAGCCGATAGCATCATAAAGAGGAAATCTACGGTAGCAAATCTATTGGCCTTTAACTTTTAAGTCCGCCCTAGCGGGCGATAACTCCTTCTAACTCCTGCAAATTTCGGTAAAACCGAAACTTGAGTAACTTGAATGTAATAATGATTTAGCAAATATGCGACTGAAGCCTTATACTTCAGTCGCATAAAAAAAAGAATATTGCAAACCACAACTTTGTTGAGTAGTTGAATTTCAACTGTTTACAATATAAAATCATAGTAGTATCAAAGTTGAGATTACGAAAACTACCCCAGCAAAGGGTAACCTGAAAACCATGTAACGTATACACGTTAAGTTCGAGTGTTTGTTCGTTATCAAAAAGGATGTTCCGTCTGGAACATCCTGCATCAACAGCTACGAAAACGACTCGACAGGGAGTAGACGCAGTATGTGTATAATGAATATCGCTGATGCGGCAGCAATTACAAGGGTCTGTTTTCGTCTGAGATTGTGGTGATCATACTCCAATGATTAAGGACATCTATCTGAGATACTAGTTTTCGGTGAGGTGCGACGGATACAGATTCATTAACGCTACTAAGTGCGTACTTCAAAGCGTTTACCATGGGATTAGGACTTGTCCACACCTCAGTCAACTACTACCATATTAAAAGTGATGTAAGTCTTACCGACTGTACCTAAGAGATAATAGTAAACGTGAAGAATTTTGTAATGTTTATAGGCAATAAACTCGCGTTAATGATACGTTGGGAATAGTGTATTCCTTCAGATGGACCCAGCCGTTGATTCTCCTGATGTTTTTACCAGTGCCTATTATTTTACATAAACTCCTTATATACTACGCTTTAAGAGAAATAATCATGATTCAGAATATCGGCTTTAATTCTATTGCAGATATATTTTCAATCCGATGCTGAATATATTGTCCAGCAAGATGAAAAGCTGTGAATGTCTCCGGTCCCTTGGGGTAAAGATAAATCCGCAGAGTGTCAACAAACCGTAATTTTGTTACTTCTACTAAGAAGGAGTCAATAATCACCTCCATTACATCAAATTGAGGAATACTCTTAGATGCAAGGCCAGTACCTAACACTGGTATACATACGTTTCTTACATGTATATGTTCTTGCAGATATTTCCAAATACTGCTTATGCTGTCATGTATATTTGTTTTATCCTTAATAATGTCTCCCTCATTAGTGAAATCGCACAATGCTAACAAATAAAATCTTTGAGAATCGGAAAGACTAGATTTAGATACCACTAATATGGAATTTAAAGGATATCTAATATTTCTTCCAATAACTTTTTCAGAAACAATTTTTCCTTCCATTTTGGAGTTCATGAGAGCAACATCTATACCACGGTCTAAATCCGCTAAACAACCGTCATATTTACGATCCACTAATTGTCCTTGTATGCTTTTGAATGAAATGATTTGTCTTGATGTGTCAAAGAAAGTATTCGACGGAATTATCATGTCATTCGAATCCTTCAGTATGTCTCCAACCACTAACTCTATCTTGCTTCCTCCATTCCCTGATATCTTGAAACTTTTGTAACAGTTGGGGATTGCCAAAAAGAAAGATATTAATACGGTTACTATAAAAAGCGATATTATTATTCTCCAAATAAATTCATTTGACGTGTCCACACAAGACAGTACTACTCCTACCCAGCCACAACCAAAACTTGCTGAAGTAAGAAAAAATTGTATCCATTTACGGAGAAGAGTCCTAATATAATACTTGTTCGGACTCACCAACATTAGAAATGAGAACTTGAATCTATTTAACATTTCTAAATTATTTAATCTTACTAAGAAGATATATTCCACCTGCCAAAACAGTCCATAAGCCCGCCGTGAATTTCAAAGTCGATTCCACCTCTTTCCTCGCATCAGACTTAAATTTCTCACCCTCCATCGCAACAAGGCGGAAAACAGAGTCCTGTAGTTTTCCAGTCCTCATCAGCCATAGGAGGTCAAACAATCCTAAATGCTCAAGATCACAAGGTTGAACCAAAGGTTGCATTACAATAGGGTTTCGATAAGTCAAAAGACGTTTGTTTTTTCCAATGACTTTAAAACTCGCATGTGCATACTGACAGTTTGGGCATACTGCCGATTTTCCGGTATTCGTATACCACTCCATTGCCTTTTCAGAAACAAGATAATATTTTCCGCATTTACAACATCCCACCAGATAGCAATTCCTTCCATATTTTCCCCAATTATCCATAGTTGCAGCAGCTTCCATGTCACTATAATCTGGATTCACATAATAGAAAGCAAAACCAAGAGAATGATGCTCACGAAAACTTAACGGTTTAAGCACAATCCTTTGACTTATGTATTCATTTTCCGCCCTTTTAATGCGCATTACTTCGCACTCCTTCCTATCGTTCAGAAACCTCCAAACAAGAAGTTCTGCAGAAGTGAAATAGCCATTCTCATAATTGAAGGCATCCACAATAAAGAACGCGTCACAACCGTGCATTGATTTCTTGATTTTGTCGATTGCCTTAAAAAACTCGTAGACGGTCAGTTGCTCATAATTATAGCATAAGGACTCATTTTCCCAAAGCACAACCTCGTTGCATACCCTCTGGGATATGAGCACGTCACGCAATTTCAGAGCCTCATCATAGTCATATGAACGATGCGAGATAAACCCTTTTTGAAATCTTGTCTTCATAATTACCATACAATTTAATACGCAGGTTGCAAATATAACTATCCAAATAATTCACGGATTTTAGTCTCTACCTTCTTGTCAATTTCAGGAGTCCTATAGACCTGTATCTGATCATATACAAAACATAAAGCTATAATGTCATCAGTAAATCCTAACCCCACAATAAAATCCGGCATTAAGTCAAGCGGCAATATAAAATATCCCAACGCACCAGCTATCCTAAGCCTAATTTTTAACGGAATGTCCTTGCTCATAATCACATAATAAAGTGCTAGCACTTTTTCTGCAACTTCTTTCCCAATTTTCTCAGCAGCATTGTTGAACTTTGTCAAAAAAGAATCCGACCTGAAATACTTTCCGAACTGCGTAAGGAAACTATTATCAGCTAACCTTGGAATTACACTATTCTGTATCATGATAGAGTATGTTTTAGGGTTACCATAAAATAGATTTTTGACTTGTCTGATGAATTATCTTTAATGATAATCTCAAGACAATGTTTTGTGCTGTAAATATAGTAAAAATTCCTATTCCCCAGCAAGAATTTCTGGATTTTTTCAGGCTGGCGTATGTAATTCAGCCTAATTCAGCCTAGATTAAGTAAAAAATGCCTACTTTTAATTGACAATCCATTAATTGCTCTGCGAAATCCTTGAAATTGCACTACTTCGAGTATACAAATTGAATTTTTTAGCAAAGTAGAAAGCCTTTGTATGGTTAGAACTGTCTCTACTTATACCTTTTCTTTTTAAAAGCTTTTCATAAAAATCACCATAAGACGCATAGTTACCTTCTTGTTCAAAAAGCTCTTTAAGCCTCACTTGAACTCCGCCAATAGAGGCCTTCCATATCCCTGCTGTCTCATATAATCAAGCAAGACGGGATACTCTTGTTTCAATTTTTTTATATCCATAATCACGGTAGTTGAGCGCTAGTGCTCAACTACCGTAAAAAGTATAGAAAAATATCACAACTATAGAATCATTTATTCACTATATTTCAATTGTTTGCAATATAAAGTTAGGATAATATCAAAGTTGGGATAAAATGTGCCGCAGGAAACATTAGGATATTTTTTTCAGTTCCCTTGCCGGGTTTGCGATTTCCATAGACGGTACATGTTTAGCCTGCCGTGGTAAATCCGGAATCACGTCACTGCCACTGACAAGCCTCTGTTCTTCCGCTCCCGTTTCTTTACCTTCTACACTTTCATGCCGTCCTACCGGTTTAAGGGTAAGCTGTATCTTCCGGTTCAATGTGGCAAGCTCTTCACCCAACTTTTTGATTTCTCCCTCTTTGGGCCATGAGGCCGCCACTATTTCCTGCAAGACCGGAATATCTTTTGACAACTCCGCATTTTCCTTTTCCCGTTTCTCAATCATGCCGGGAATACGTTCCAGCGCATTGATGAAATACATTACGGCCAGTTTCGGGTCTTTGGCAATGTAACCGTTATGATAGGTATATTTGATACCGTCCAGTCCCTCGACCATGAACTTGTTATGCAAGGCTTGCGTGTCTCCGTCACAAGTCTTTTCGGTACGGACAAGGATACGAAAATCGAACAGGGTTCCGATTTTCATGTAATCGTCCTCTGTCCGAGCCTTCTGATTGATTGCGGCAAGCCGGTTGCCAAGTATCTCGATATTGTCCGAGTCCACACTGTCCAGTTTTAGGGGATTGGGACGAAGCCCGGTTTCCGCATCTACCGGAGCCACTTTATTGAGGTATTCCCAATCTCTGGTAAAGCGTCCGATAAAAATGTTGTTCTTCTCTATTCCGGCGGTCTTTTCATTCAGCTTTCCTTTCGCGTTTCCTTTATTGCGGTGATACGCCTGCCTTTCGCTTTCAAGGACTGCCAGTTTCTTGTCCAGCTTTGCCTTTTCCAACAAATCGTCGTTGCCTGAAAGAATAGCCACATATTCACTGAAATTGCCTCCGCCGTTTTCATCAATTGCTCCTTCGTCAATGATACGGGCGGCCAGATTGCGGCTTTTAAGCTGGTTGATGAACACCTGCTTGTTTTGCAGCAGGTTGAACTTGTAACTGTCCAGAGACTTTTCCACCGCATAGATGTAACAGTCCACCTTATTATTGGCGTATTGCTTGGCAATGACATTGCCCTTTCTTACTGCCCGTCCGTTACGCTGTTCCAGATCGGACGGCCTTCAAGGTATGTCTAAATGATGGATAGCTACGGCGCGTTGCTGCGCATTGACTCCCGTTCCCAATTTTTGAGTGGAGCCGAACAGGAAACGGATGCGCCCGGAGTTCATATCGCTGAACAGTTCTTTGCGTGCGTTGTCGCTATTTGCTTCCTGAATGAACTTTATCTGCTTTTCCGGGATATTATGGTCTTCCACGAGTTTGCGCCTTATCTCACTGTAGATGTTCCACTGGTCGGGTTTATAAGTACTCAAGTCTGAAAAAATGAACTGTGTGCCTTTCTGGTCGAGATATTTATAGTAATATTCCGCAATCTTGGCTGCGCAATGGGACGCCTTGTTTCCCGGATTATCGCCGTATTCAGGGTCTATCAGCCGCATGTCAAGCGACATCTTGTTCGAGTAGTTGGTGGCGATCAGCATCTGTGCCTTTTCTTCCGCCTTGGACAAAGGTTCCCTGTCTATGTAGGCTGCATCCCCGGTTTCAGCGAACTTTATCAGTTTCTGAATGAAAATCTCCTGCTGGGGAGTGGGCGGTATGTGATAGAGTTGCTCGTTGAGTTCCGGCCTGTCAACCCCTACGTCTTCGGCCGTTTTGTAATCGGTTATCTCCGCATAAAAATTGGCGAGTTCCGGCACTTTAATAAAATAGCGGAAACGCTCTTTCTGCACGACCTGGTTGGTCACGGAAAATTCAAAGTCCGTGCTTTTCTTCGCATAGACGGCTGCCCAACCGTCAAAACAGGTAATCCCCTGCCGCTCCATTTCCTTCGGACGGAGATATTTGAAAAGGAGATAGAGTTCCGTCAGGCTGTTGGAAATGGTCGTACCGGACAAGAAAGTGGCCCCCAAATCCCTGTCTGTGCGCTCCTGTATGGTACGGATGGCGAAAAGCATGTTCATGGCCTTCATGCTTCCTTCGGGGTTGCCCAGACCGGAAACTCTTGCATGGCGTGTATTGAACATCAGGTTCTTGAAATTGTGCGATTCGTCAACGAAGAGGTGGTCGATGCCCATTTGCCTGAAATCGGTCACGTCATCCGTCCGGTCTTTTATATCCTGTTCCAGCTTTTCAAGTTTGGCCTCAAGGTTCTCTTTTCTTCTTTCCAGCCCCTTCTTTATCCAGCCGCTCACTTCATTGCCCTGCTGCTCGAATATGGCGAGATTCTCTTCGATGCTGTCTATTTCCTGCGTATATATTTCCTGCTGTATTTCGGGAGACTGGGGTATTTTTCCGAACTGGTCGTGTGTCAGGATGATACAGTCCCAGTTATTATTTTTGATGTCATGGAATATTCCGACACGTTTCTCCGGGGTAAAGTCCTCCTTGCCCGGATAAAGTACTTTGGCATTCGGATAGGAGATCG
>OHAE01000071.1_pt1 | contig 83903 bp, 97 predicted proteins | sample 1577061 | NCBI WGS metagenome assembly OHAE01 (sample SAMEA3541535, study PRJEB24748) | human gut metagenome | biome: human gut; feature: human-associated habitat; material: faeces | place: China | collected 2012
AACAAGGTAAGATTGACTTCAAAGTTGATAAGAGCGGTATTGTTCATACTTCAATCGGTAAAGTATCTTTCACTTCAGAGCAAATTCGCGATAATGCAAAAGAATTTATCTCTACTTTGAATAAATTAAAACCGACTGCGGCTAAAGGAACCTACATAAAGAGTATTTATCTTTCTTCTACGATGAGTTTGGGTGTTAAAATTGACCCTAAAACAGTTGAAGAAGTCTAATAAAGGAGGAAACAATGAGAAAGGAAGATAAAAACGCTATTATCGGGCAAATTGCACAGACTATACAAGAACATGCTCATTTTTATTTGGTTGATATGACTGCTATGAATGCAGCTGCTACCAGTGCTTTGAGAAGAAAATGTTTTGAATCGGATGTGAAATTACTTGTTGTGAAGAATACATTGCTTCACAAAGCTTTGGAGAGTCTTGGAACAGATTATTCTCCTCTTTATGGATCACTGAAAGGCTCAACTGCAGTAATGTTTAGCGAAGTAGCTAACGTTCCTGCTAAATTGCTTAAAGAAGTTGCTAAAGATGGTATCCCTGGTTTGAAAGCTGCTTATGCGGAGGAAAGCTTCTATGTGGGAGCAGATCAATTGGATGCACTTGTTAGCATTAAGAGTAAAAATGAAGTTATTGCTGAAGTTATTGCTTTGTTGCAATCTCCGGCCAAGAACATCGTTTCTGCTTTACAATCAGGTGGCAACACCCTTCACGGAGTTCTTAAGACTCTTGGTGAAAGACCAGAATAAATTTATAATCAATTAGTAAACAAACAATTAAAATCATACAAAAATGGCAGATTTGAAAGCTTTTGCAGAACAATTAGTTAACTTGACAGTTAAAGAAGTTAATGAACTTGCGACTATCCTTAAAGATGAATACGGTATTGAACCTGCTGCTGCAGCTGTTGCTGTTGCTGCTGGTCCTGCTGCAGGTGGTGCAGCTGCTGCTGAAGAAAAAACATCTTTTGACGTTATCTTAAAGAGCGCTGGTGCTGCAAAATTACAAGTAGTAAAGGCAGTTAAAGAAAGCTGTGGTCTTGGTTTGAAAGAAGCTAAAGACATGGTAGACGCTGCTCCTAGTACAGTTAAAGAAGGTTTAGCTAAAGATGAAGCTGAAGCATTGAAAAAAGCATTGGAAGAAGCTGGAGCTGAAGTTGAACTTAAATAACATTAGCCTGTTTATCAGGTAATTCGGTTAAGAATCCTCCGGAAGAGGGTTCTTAACCTTTTTGTGTATATATTTAAAATTAAGTTCTACTAATTCATTAACAGATGTCTTCAAATACTGTAAATCAAAGAGTTAATTTTGCTTCTATCAAGAATCCGATGCAATATCCGGATTTTCTGGAAGTACAATTGAAGTCATTCCAAGACTTTCTACAATTAGACACCCCGCCAGAAAAACGTAAGAACGAGGGCTTGTATAAAGTATTTGCTGAAAACTTTCCAATTGCTGACACAAGAAACAATTTTGTTCTTGAGTTTCTGGATTATTATATTGATCCGCCTCGTTATACAATTGATGATTGTATTGAACGTGGTTTGACTTATAGTGTTCCTTTAAAAGCGAAACTTAAACTATATTGTACAGATCCTGACCATGAAGATTTTGATACGGTTATTCAGGATGTGTTTCTTGGTCCTATTCCTTATATGACAGATAAAGCGACATTTGTCATCAATGGGGCAGAGCGTGTTGTTGTTTCTCAGCTTCACCGTTCTCCAGGCGTGTTCTTCGGTCAAAGTGTACATGCCAACGGTACGAAACTATATTCAGCCCGTATTATTCCTTTTAAAGGATCATGGATCGAATTTGCTACGGACATTAATAATGTGATGTATGCATACATCGACCGTAAAAAGAAATTGCCTGTTACTACTTTATTAAGAGCAATAGGTTTTGAAAATGATAAAGATATTCTGGAAATCTTTAATCTAGCCGAGGATGTCAAGGTCAATAAAACCAATCTAAAGAAGATGATTGGACGAAAATTGGCTGCACGTGTACTGAAGACTTGGGTAGAAGATTTCGTGGATGAAGATACCGGTGAAGTTGTTTCTATAGAGCGTAATGAGGTCATAATTGATCGTGAGACTGTACTTGAACAGGAACATATTGATGAGATATTGGAATCCGGTGTTCAGAATATTCTTGTTCACAAAGAAGAAGCTAATCAGTCTGATTATTCTATTATATTTAATACGCTTCAGAAAGATCCGAGTAACTCCGAGAAAGAAGCTGTTCTCTATATTTATCGTCAGCTTCGTAATGCAGATCCTGCAGATGATGCGAGTGCTCGTGAAGTTATCAATAACTTATTCTTCTCTGAAAAAAGATATGACCTTGGTGAAGTAGGTAGATACAGAATTAATAAAAAGTTAGGTCTGACTACCGATATGGATGTCAAGGTGCTTACAAAAGAAGATATTATTGAGATTATCAAATATCTGATTGAGTTGATTAACTCAAAAGCTGATGTTGATGATATTGACCACTTAAGTAACAGACGTGTTCGTACAGTAGGTGAGCAGTTATCGAATCAGTTTGCTATCGGTTTAGCCCGTATGTCGCGTACGATTCGTGAACGTATGAATGTTAGAGACAATGAAGTATTTACTCCGATTGATTTGATTAATGCGAAGACAATTTCTTCTGTAATCAATACATTCTTCGGAACTAATGCATTGTCTCAGTTTATGGACCAAACCAACCCGTTGGCTGAAATAACTCATAAAAGACGTTTATCTGCCTTGGGACCTGGAGGTTTGTCACGTGAACGCGCTGGTTTTGAAGTACGTGACGTGCACTATACTCATTATGGTCGTTTATGCCCGATTGAAACACCGGAAGGTCCGAATATCGGTTTGATTTCTTCTTTGTGTGTATATGCAAAGATTAATGATCTTGGATTTATTGAGACTCCTTATCGTAAGGTAACTGAAGGTAAGGTTGACATAAGTCAGGATGGAATAACTTATTTAACTGCTGAAGAAGAAGAAGATAAGATTATTGCTCAGGGAAATGCTCCTTTGGATGATAATGGTAACTTTATTCGTAACAGGGTTAAAGCTCGTCAGGATGCAGATTATCCGGTAGTGGAACCGAGTCAAGTAGAATTGATGGATGTTTCTCCACAACAGATTGCATCTATTGCTGCTTCTTTGATTCCTTTCTTGGAACATGATGATGCTAACCGTGCATTAATGGGATCTAACATGATGCGCCAGGCTGTACCATTGTTGAGAACTGAGGCACCGATTGTTGGAACAGGTATTGAGAAACAGTTGGTTGAGGATTCTCGTACGCAAATTGCGGCAGAGGGTGACGGTGTTATCGATTATGTTGATTCAACAACAATCCGTATTCTTTATGATAGAACGGATGATGAAGAATTTGTAAGTTTTGAACCGGCATTAAAAGAATATAGGATACCAAAATTCCGTAAGACTAACCAGAACATGACGATTGACTTGCGTCCGATTTGTGAGAAAGGTCAACGGGTTAGAAAAGGTGATATATTGACTGAAGGTTATTCTACTCAAAACGGTGAATTAGCGTTGGGTAAGAACTTGCTGGTAGCTTATATGCCTTGGAAAGGTTACAATTATGAGGATGCTATCGTATTGAACGAAAGAGTTGTTCGCGAAGACCTACTTACCTCTGTTCATGTAGAGGAGTATTCTTTAGAAGTACGTGAGACAAAACGTGGAATGGAAGAATTAACCTCTGATATTCCAAATGTGAGCGAAGAAGCTACTAAAGATCTTGATGAGAATGGTATTGTAAGAATTGGTGCAAGAATTCAGCCGGGAGATATTTTGATTGGTAAGATAACTCCGAAAGGAGAATCTGATCCTTCTCCTGAGGAAAAATTGCTTCGTGCTATCTTTGGTGACAAGGCAGGTGATGTGAAAGATGCTTCATTGAAAGCTTCACCTTCATTGAAAGGTGTGGTTATTGATAAGAAACTTTTCTCACGTGTAATTAAGAACCGCAGCTCGAAACTTGCAGATAAAGCTCTATTGCCAAAGATTGATGATGAATTCGAATCTAAGGTTGCTGCTTTAAAAGATATCTTGATTGATAAATTGCTTGTATTGACTCAGGATAAAGTATCTCAAGGTGTCAAAGATTACTTGGGAACTGAAGTAATTGCTAAAGGTGCAAAATTCGAGAAAAGAGATCTTGAAACATTAGATTTTACTACCATCCAGTTAAGTAAATGGACTCAGGATGCTCATAAGAACGATATGATTCGTGATCTTATAATGAACTACCTGAAGAAATATAAAGAACTTGATGCCGAATTGAAGCGTAAGAAGTTTGCTATCACTATTGGTGATGAACTTCCTGCCGGTATCATTCAAATGGCTAAAGTTTATATTGCCAAGAAACGTAAGATTGGTGTAGGAGATAAGATGGCAGGACGTCACGGTAACAAGGGTATCGTGTCTCGTATTGTTCGTCAGGAAGATATGCCGTTCCTTGCAGATGGTACTCCTGTTGATATCGTATTGAATCCGCTGGGTGTGCCTTCCCGTATGAACCTTGGACAGATATTTGAAGCTGTATTAGGAGCTGCGGGTAAAAGACTTGGTATTAAGTTTGCTACTCCTATTTTTGATGGTGCATCATTGGATGATATAACCGAGTGGACTGATAAAGCCGGATTGCCTCGTTATGGTAGGACCTACTTGTGTGATGGTGGTACCGGTGAACAGTTTGACCAACCGGCAACTGTTGGTGTGACTTATATGCTGAAATTGGGTCACATGGTTGAAGACAAGATGCATGCGCGTTCTATTGGTCCTTATTCGTTGATTACTCAACAGCCTCTTGGTGGTAAGGCACAATTTGGTGGACAGCGTTTTGGAGAAATGGAGGTTTGGGCATTGGAAGCATTCGGTGCGGCACATATTCTTCAGGAAATCTTGACCATCAAATCGGATGATGTGGTTGGACGTTCTAAAGCTTACGAAGCGATCGTTAAGGGTGAACCGATGCCACAACCGGGAATACCGGAATCTCTCAATGTGTTATTACACGAATTAAGAGGTTTGGGATTAAGTATCAACCTGGAATAATATATTAAGTTGAGAGCTGGAAATTGAGAAGTAATTTTTGTTTCCATCTCTCCGCTTTCAACTAATAAATAAACTCTTTACATTAAATTAAACGTATGGCTTTTAGAAAAGAAAATAAGATAAAGAGTAATTTCTCGAAGATCTCTATCGGTTTGGCTTCTCCGGAAGAAATCCTTGAGAATTCGAGTGGTGAAGTTTTGAAGCCTGAAACCATCAACTATCGTACTTATAAACCGGAACGTGACGGTTTGTTCTGCGAGCGTATATTCGGTCCTATTAAGGATTATGAATGTCATTGCGGTAAATACAAACGTATCCGTTATAAAGGAATTGTCTGCGATCGTTGCGGTGTGGAAGTAACAGAGAAGAAAGTAAGACGTGAACGTATGGGACATATTCAGTTGGTTGTTCCTGTTGCTCATATCTGGTATTTCCGTTCACTTCCTAATAAAATAGGTTATCTTTTGGGATTACCTACTAAAAAATTAGATTCTATCATTTATTATGAACGTTATGTCGTTATTCAGCCGGGTGTAAAGGCTGATGATGGTATTAGCGCTTTTGATTTACTTTCAGAAGAAGAATATCTGGATGTCTTGGATACACTTCCGAAAGATAATCAATATTTGGAAGATACTGATCCCAATAAGTTTATTGCTAAGATGGGAGCAGAAGCTATTTACGATTTGTTATCAAGACTTGATCTTGATGCTTTATCGTATGAATTAAGACATAAAGCTGGCAATGATTCTTCGCAACAGCGTAAAAATGAAGCGTTGAAACGTTTGCAGGTTGTAGAGTCTTTCCGTGCTTCTCGTGGACGTAATAAACCGGAATGGATGATTGTGCGTATCGTCCCGGTTATTCCGCCGGAACTGAGACCTTTGGTGCCATTGGATGGAGGACGCTTTGCAACTTCGGATTTGAACGATCTTTATCGTCGTGTTATCATTCGTAATAACCGTTTGAAGAGATTGATTGAAATTAAGGCTCCGGAAGTCATCTTACGTAATGAAAAACGTATGCTTCAAGAGTCTGTAGACTCATTGTTTGATAACTCTCGTAAATCCAGTGCTGTTAAGACAGATGCCAATCGTCCTTTAAAATCTCTTTCTGATAGCTTGAAAGGTAAGCAAGGACGCTTCCGTCAGAACTTACTTGGTAAACGTGTTGATTATTCTGCACGTTCTGTAATCGTTGTAGGTCCTGAATTAAGAATGGGAGAATGTGGTATTCCGAAAGATATGGCTGCAGAACTTTATAAACCGTTTATTATACGTAAGTTAATTGAACGTGGTATTGTGAAGACTGTTAAATCGGCCAAGAAAATTGTAGACCGTAAAGAACCTGTTATCTGGGATATTTTGGAATATGTAATGAAAGGCCATCCGGTATTGCTAAACCGTGCACCGACATTGCACCGTCTGGGTATTCAGGCATTCCAACCTAAGATGATTGAAGGTAAAGCTATTCAATTGCACCCATTGGCATGTACGGCATTTAATGCTGACTTCGATGGTGACCAGATGGCTGTTCACTTGCCTTTGAGTAATGAAGCAATTCTGGAAGCTCAGATGCTGATGCTGCAATCACATAATATTTTGAATCCTGCTAATGGTGCTCCAATTACAGTTCCTTCTCAGGATATGGTACTCGGTTTGTACTATATTACTAAATTGAGAAAAGGCGCTAAGGGCGAGGGCTTGACTTTCTACGGACCGGAAGAAGCATTGATTGCTTATAATGAAGGTAAAGTAGACATTCATGCACCGGTAAAGGTTATTGTAAAAGACCTTGATGAAAATGGTAATATTGTTGATGTAATGCGTGAAACTTCTGTTGGACGTGTTATTGTTAATGAGATAGTACCACCTGAAGCAGGTTATATCAATACAATTATATCTAAGAAATCTCTTCGCGACATTATTAGCGATGTTATTAAGGTTTGTGGTGTAGCAAAAGCTGCCGACTTCCTTGATGGAATTAAGAACTTAGGTTATAAGATGGCATTCCAAGGTGGTTTGTCATTCAACTTGAATGATATTATCATTCCGAAAGAAAAAGAAGAACTGGTACAACGCGGTTATGATGAAGTGGAACAAATCATGAATAACTATAACATGGGTTTCATTACTTATAACGAACGTTACAATCAGGTTATTGATACATGGACACACGTTAATGCCGATTTGTCTAACATCTTGATGAAAACTATTTCTTCGGACGACCAAGGTTTCAACTCTGTGTATATGATGTTGGATTCCGGTGCCCGTGGTTCTAAAGAGCAGATTCGTCAGTTGTCCGGTATGCGTGGTTTGATGGCTAAACCTCAAAAAGCGGGAGCTGAAGGCGGTCAGATTATTGAAAACCCGATTCTTTCTAACTTTAAGGAAGGTTTGTCAGTGCTTGAGTACTTTATTTCAACTCACGGTGCTCGTAAAGGTTTGGCGGATACAGCCTTGAAAACGGCTGATGCCGGATACTTGACCCGTCGTCTTGTCGATGTATCTCATGATGTGATTATTCAGGAAGAAGACTGTGGAACATTACGCGGTTTGATTTGTACAGACCTTAAAAATAACGATGAAGTTATTGCTACACTGTATGAACGTATCCTTGGACGTGTTTCCGTACATGATATTATTCATCCTACTACTGGTGAGCTTTTAGTTGCCGGAGGTGAGGAAATTACTGAGGAAGTTGCGAAGAAGATTCAAGATTCTCCAATCGAAAGTGTGGAAATCCGCTCAGTGCTTACTTGTGAGTCTAAGAAGGGTGTTTGTGCTAAATGTTACGGACGTAACCTTGCAACAAGCCGTATGGTTCAGAGAGGTGAAGCTGTCGGTGTAATTGCTGCACAATCTATCGGTGAGCCGGGTACACAGTTGACACTCCGTACATTCCACGCCGGTGGTACTGCTGCTAATATTGCGGCAAATGCAAGTATCGTGGCAAAGAATGATTCACGTTTGGAATTTGAAGAGTTACGTACTGTTGATTCTGTGGAAGAAACAGGTGAAGCAGTTAAGATTGTAGTAGGACGTTTAGCTGAAGTTCGCTTTATTGATGTGAATACAGGTATTGTTCTTTCTACACATAATGTTCCTTATGGTTCTAAACTTTATGCTGCTGATGGTGAAGTCGTTGAAAAGGGTAAGCTTATTGCCAAGTGGGACCCCTTCAATGCTGTTATTATCACAGAAGCAACCGGTAAGATTGAATTCGAAGGTGTCATAGAAAACGTTACTTATAAGGTAGACTCTGATGAAGCTACTGGTTTGCGTGAAGTCATTATTATTGAGTCTAAGGACAAGACAAAAGTTCCTTCTGCTCATATTATGACTGAAGACGGAAACTTGATACGTACATATAACTTACCGGTAGGTGGCCACGTTGTTGTTGAAGATGGTCAGAAAGTAAAAGCCGGTGAAGTTATTGTGAAGATTCCTCGTGCTGTTGGTAAGGCTGGTGATATTACCGGTGGTCTTCCTCGTGTTACAGAGTTGTTCGAAGCACGTAACCCGTCTAACCCTGCTGTTGTTTCTGAAATTGATGGTGAGGTGACAATGGGTAAGATCAAACGTGGTAACCGTGAGATTATCGTTACATCTAAGACCGGAGAGGTTAAGAAGTATTTGGTTGCTCTTTCTAAACAGATCCTTGTTCAGGAAAATGATTATGTACGTGCAGGAACTCCGTTATCCGACGGTGCTATAACTCCTGCTGACATTCTTGCCATTAAAGGTCCTACGGCAGTTCAGGAATATATCGTGAATGAAGTACAGGACGTTTACCGTTTGCAAGGTGTGAAGATTAACGATAAACATTTCGAAATTATCGTTCGTCAGATGATGCGTAAAGTTGAAATTGATGAACCGGGAGATACGCGCTTCTTGGAACAACAAGTGGTAGATAAACTAGAGTTTATGGAAGAGAACGACCGTATTTGGGGCAAGAAAGTAGTTGTAGATGCGGGTGATTCTCAGAATATGCAGCCAGGACAGATTGTTACAGCTCGTAAGTTGAGAGATGAAAACAGTATGTTGAAACGCCGTGACTTGAAACCGGTAGAAGTGCGTGATGCTATTCCTGCTACTTCTACACAGATTCTTCAGGGTATTACGCGTGCTGCTCTTCAAACTTCAAGTTTCATGTCTGCTGCATCATTCCAGGAAACTACTAAGGTGTTGAATGAAGCTGCTATCAATGGTAAGATAGATAAGTTGGAAGGTATGAAAGAGAACGTTATATGCGGTCACTTGATTCCAGCCGGTACAGGTCAACGTGAATTTGAAAAGATTATCGTAGGTTCGAAAGAGGAATACGACCGTATCTTGGCAAATCGCAAAAATGTACTGGATTACAGCGAAGTAGAATAAAACTGTAATTTTATATATGTGAGAAAGCGGAGTGGACTAAATGTCTGTTCCGCTTTTTCTTTTCTCGTAATAGTTTAGCTATATATAGGATCTTATGAACATACGGTCGATTGTTTACAAACTCCTATCGTTTGTCGACAGACCGTATGTTTGTTTTTAATCGACCTAGTGATTATTTTTAAGTTTATACTGTCTTCTGTAAAGCATCAAGGCTGCTTTTATAAATCCTGTACCTTTCTTTTATTTACTTACCGGGACGTTGAGTTACTCGTAAGGGAGTGTATCGGCATATTTCCCCTTGAACGTAAGATTGCACTCCAGTAGGTGGCTTGCAGTTTATATATCCTAATTGCTTTGTTATGTAGTTTTATCTTTTTTAATGAAGATTGTTTCGAATGTTGGAAGAAAATTATTCATCATCTTCGGGCCTTTTATTTGGACTGCTGATTATCTTTAGTATAAAATGAATGACAAAAAGTAAAACAATACCTACTACTGCATACATAGATAAAAAGAAGATAGATGACATGACGAGGGGATAAATAAAGAAAACAAGTATCAGATAAGAAATGTGATTTCGAAGTAAAACAACGAATTGAATTAACTGTATAATAACCATTACTACGGCATAAACAATAGAGATAGCCGTAATAAAATGCCAAAAACCATAATCATAGGTTAATGCTCCCCAGAAATCTTTTGGAAAGCTATCTAATGTGTTTGTAAATGGCATTTTGACAATCATAACAATAAGAGGAACAAGTATTGCATAGAGTGAATAACGGAGATCGAATGGGCTTGTACGACTACTGATCCATCGCATGACATTCTTAAACAGTAGAAATTCTTGGTAAGTCATATACATACTCGCAAAAATCATTAAAGAAAAATTTATGAGTATGTTTGATGTGAACTGTATCGAAGAAAACATTTCAGCACGTGAGCTGACTATCCAAATGAATATGCAACTTACTATTGCTAAAAGTGTGGTTAAAGCTATTGCATTGAAAGTTTTCCAAGTGATAAATTTACCATTAGAAAAATCTGCTATGAGATTTAATATCATAGCGAATATACTCAATGAAAAGAGTAGGATGGGAATTATGTTTTGTGATGCCATCTTTAATTTTGTATTAATGGGTTTTGATGCAAATATAAATAAAAAAATCTTCTGATAATGATATTGGTAATAATGATGAAAAATTAATATTGGAATGTATAAAAGGTGAAAGTTTTGTTTTAAAATTATAGAAGTAGAATAATTCTGATTATGAACTTTTATAGAATATAAATCCATTAAATTGTTTTATGGAGAAAGAAATATTGGCGGATTATTCGTATCTTTATCGCACAAAATATGGTTCACATTATAAATTATAGGAATAATCATGGAAAAAGAAAAAGCAAATAATCAGTTTGAAATAGAATTAACACCGGAAATAGCACAGGGAGTTTATGCGAATTTGGCTATCATTACTCATTCAAGTTCAGAATTTGTGCTTGACTTTGTCCGAGTTCTTCCGGGTGTACCAAAAGCGGGTGTAAAGTCCAGAGTAATACTTTCCCCTGAACATGCGAAGCGTTTATTGCATGCCCTTCAAGAGAATATTGGCAAGTATGAAAATAATTTTGGACCGATACGCATTCCGGAAGGGAAAGGAACTTATATGCCTCCGATTACTGATTTTAAAGGAGAAGCATAATACGGAAAAATTAAAAAAATAGTAAAAAAGGCTGGAGGCCATATATCCTTATAAGATGGTTTCTGGTCTTCTTTTTTTATCCTTAAATAAATAAATACTTGTCTTTCAGAATTTTTTTGGAGAGGAAAAGATAAAAATATTTGGGACGTCCATTGGTATTTCAAATATTATTCGTATTTTTGCAGCCCGAAATGTAGACTCTCGAAACGTGTCTGCTTGCGAAATTTGATAAGTAATAAACAATATATAATAATTAAAAAACAATTAAAATGCCTACAATTCAGCAATTAGTAAGAAAAGGGCGCGCTGTTTTGGTTGAAAAGAGTAAATCTCCTGCATTGGATTCATGTCCTCAAAGACGTGGCGTTTGCGTGAGAGTTTACACTACAACACCGAAGAAGCCGAACTCTGCGATGCGTAAAGTAGCTCGTGTGCGTTTAACAAACCAAAAAGAGGTGAACTCGTATATTCCGGGTGAAGGACACAACTTGCAAGAGCACTCAATCGTTTTGGTACGTGGTGGTCGTGTAAAAGACCTTCCGGGTGTACGTTATCACATCGTTCGTGGTACACTTGATACAGCTGGCGTAGCCGGACGTACTCAAAGACGTAGTAAATATGGCGCTAAGCGTCCGAAACCGGGACAAGCACCTGCTGCAGCTGGTAAAAAGAAATAATTTTTTAGCAGAAAGAATTTAGAAAAAGTTTTAAACTCGTTTTGATTTGTTGGAAGAAAGCTATAAAGGTTGAGTAAATGTTCCGGAGGGAGCGTTGAAGCACACAAAGCATACAGCCCAAACAAAACATTATTTTCAAACAAATGAGAAAAGCAAAACCAAAAAAACGCATTATCCTACCGGATCCTGTGTTTAATGACCAAAAAGTTTCAAAGTTCGTAAACCACTTGATGTATGATGGTAAGAAGAATACTTCATATGAAATCTTCTATGCAGCTTTGGAAACAGTGAAAACAAAACTTCCTAACGAAGAAAAATCAGCGTTAGAAATCTGGAAAAAAGCTTTGGATAATGTAACTCCTCAAGTAGAAGTTAAGTCCCGCCGTGTAGGTGGTGCTACTTTCCAAGTTCCTACAGAGATCCGCCCGGAACGTAAAGAATCTATATCTATGAAGAACTTGATTCTTTTTGCACGTAAGAGAGGCGGAAAATCAATGGCAGATAAATTAGCAGCCGAAATCATTGACGCGTTTAATGAGCAAGGTGGTGCTTTCAAACGTAAGGAAGATATGCATAGAATGGCAGAAGCTAACCGTGCATTTGCTCACTTTAGATTCTAATCAGGTAAAATTTAAAAAGGAAAAGGATTAAAATGGCTAAAAATGATTTGCATTTGACCCGTAATATCGGTATCATGGCTCACATTGATGCTGGTAAAACAACTACTTCTGAACGTATCTTGTTCTATACCGGTTTGACTCACAAAATAGGTGAGGTTCATGATGGTGCAGCGACAATGGACTGGATGGAGCAGGAGCAGGAACGTGGTATTACTATCACTTCTGCTGCAACAACCACTCGCTGGAAATATGCGGGCGATACTTATAAAATTAACTTGATTGATACTCCGGGACACGTTGACTTTACTGCTGAGGTAGAACGTTCTTTACGTGTGTTAGATGGAGCTGTGGCTGCATATTGTGCTGTTGGTGGTGTTGAGCCTCAATCAGAAACAGTGTGGCGTCAGGCTGATAAATATAATGTGCCTCGTATTGGTTACGTTAATAAAATGGACCGTTCCGGTGCTGATTTCTTTGAAGTGGTTCGTCAGATGAAGGACGTACTTGGTGCAAATCCTTGTCCTGTTGTAATTCCTATCGGTGCAGAAGAAAACTTCAAAGGTGTCGTAGACCTTATTAAGATGAAAGCCATTCTGTGGCATGATGAAACGATGGGAGCTGATTATGATGTAGAAGATATTCCTGCAAACTTGGTTGATGAAGCTAACGAATGGAGAGAAAAAATGCTCGAAAAAGTTGCTGAGTTCGACGATGCTTTAATGGAGAAATTCTTTGATGATCCTTCAACTATCACTGGAGAAGAAATCTTACGTGCTTTGCGTGCCGGTACTCTGAAAATGGAAATTGTTCCGATGTTCTGCGGATCTTCATTTAAGAATAAAGGCGTTCAGACATTGCTTGATTATGTTTGTGCGTTTTTACCTTCTCCGATAGATACTCCGAATATTGTAGGAACAAATCCTTCTACTGGCGCAGAAGAGGATCGTAAGCCGGATGATGATGAAAAGACATCTGCATTGGCGTTTAAGATTGCTACTGACCCGTATGTAGGTCGTTTAACTTTCTTCCGTGTGTATTCAGGTAAGATTGAAGCGGGTTCATATATTTATAATAGCCGTTCTGGAAAGAAAGAACGTGTATCACGTTTATTCCAGATGCATTCTAATAAACAGAACCCTGTTGAATTAATCGGTGCTGGTGATATCGGTGCGGGAGTAGGTTTTAAGGATATTCGCACTGGTGATACTTTGTGTGATGAAACAGCTCCTATTGTATTGGAGTCTATGGAATTCCCGGATCCGGTTATCGGTATTGCAGTAGAGCCTAAAACTCAGAAAGACCTTGATAAACTTTCTAATGGCTTGGCTAAATTGGCAGAAGAAGACCCGACATTCCGTGTACATACAGATGAGCAATCAGGTCAGACAGTGATTGAAGGTATGGGTGAGCTTCACTTGGATATTATTATTGATCGTTTGAAACGTGAATTTAAGGTTGAATGTAATCAGGGACGTCCTCAAGTAGCTTATAAAGAGGCCATTACTAAAACTGTAGATTTGCGTGAGGTTTATAAGAAGCAGTCTGGTGGTCGTGGTAAGTTTGCTGATATTATTGTTAAGATCGGGCCGGTTGATGAAGAATTCAAACAAGGTGGTTTGCAATTTGTGGACGAAGTGAAGGGTGGTAATATTCCTAAAGAATTTATTCCTTCTGTTCAAAAAGGTTTCGCTACAGCAATGAAGAATGGTGTACTTGCGGGTTATCCACTTGATTCATTGAAGGTGACTTTGATTGATGGTTCGTTCCACCCGGTTGACTCTGACCAGTTGTCCTTTGAAATTTGTGCTATTCAGGCATATAAGAATGCATGTGCCAAGGCAGGTCCTGTATTGATGGAACCTATTATGAAACTGGAAGTTGTAACTCCGGAAGAAAACATGGGTGATGTTATCGGTGACTTAAATAAACGTCGTGGTCAGGTTGAAGGTATGGAGTCAAGTCGCTCAGGTGCAAGAATTGTGAAAGCAATGGTTCCATTGGCTGAGATGTTCGGTTATGTAACTGCATTGCGTACCATTACTTCGGGTCGTGCTACTTCATCTATGACATATGATCACCATGCACAAGTATCTTCTTCTATCGCTAAGGCTGTATTGGAAGAAGTAAAAGGTCGTGTTGATTTGATCTAAAATGAATTTTATAGTTGCGGGTTAGCGAATGACTCTTAACCCGCACTTATTTATAAATTATTAATTTGAATAGTAATGAGTCAGAAAATTAGAATTAAATTGAAATCTTACGATCACAACTTGGTTGATAAGTCAGCTGAAAAAATCGTAAGAACAGTGAAGAACACTGGAGCAATAGTTAGTGGTCCTATTCCACTCCCAACTCACAAGCGTATCTTTACAGTAAACCGCTCTACATTCGTGAATAAAAAATCAAGAGAGCAGTTTGAGTTATCATCGTTCAAGAGATTGATTGATATTTATAGCTCGACAGCTAAAACGGTTGATGCTCTGATGAAGTTGGAATTACCGAGTGGTGTAGAAGTAGAAATTAAAGTATAGTAATTAAAAATTAGTGAAATGCCAGGATTATTAGGAAAGAAAATCGGAATGACATCCGTTTTCAGTGCTGATGGTAAAAATGTACCATGCACTGTTATCGAAGCAGGTCCTTGTGTTGTTACTCAGATTAAAACTGTTGAAAAAGACGGTTATGAAGCTGTTCAGGTAGGTTTCCAAGACAAAAAGGAAAAACATACTACCAAACCATTGATGGGACACTTCAAAAGAGCAGGAGTAACACCCAAAAGACACTTGGCCGAGTTCAAAGAATTTGAGAATGAGTTAAATCTCGGTGATACGATTACCGTGGAATTGTTTAATGATTCAACTTTTGTTGATGTCATTGGAACTTCCAAAGGTAAAGGTTTTCAAGGTGTAGTTAAAAGACATGGTTTTGGCGGTGTCGGTCAGACTACTCATGGTCAGCATAACCGTGCCCGCAAACCGGGTTCTATCGGTGCTTGTTCTTATCCTGCAAAAGTATTCAAAGGAATGCGTATGGGTGGACAGTTAGGTGGCGATAGAGTGACTACTCATAACTTACAGGTATTAAAAGTAATTCCAGAACACAATCTTCTTTTAATAAAAGGTTCCGTTCCGGGTTGCAAAGGTTCAATCGTAATAATTGAGAAATAATGGAAGTTAACGTATATAATATTAAAGGTGAGGACACTGGGAGAAAGATTACGTTAAACGAATCTATCTTCGGGATTGAACCCAATGATCACGCTATTTATTTAGACGTAAAGCAATTTATGGCTAATCAGCGTCAGGGAACACATAAATCTAAGGAAAGAAGTGAAATCAGTGGTTCTACTCGCAAAATCGGTAGACAAAAAGGAGGTGGCGGTGCACGTCGCGGTGATATGAATTCTCCGGTTTTAGTAGGTGGTGGACGTGTATTTGGTCCTAAACCAAGAGACTATTACTTCAAATTGAATAAGAAAGTGAAGGCTTTGGCAAGAAGGTCTGCATTAGCATATAAAGCTAAAGCAAATGCAATTGTTGTAGTTGAAGATTTTGCTTTTGAGGCTCCAAAGACAAAAGAATTCGTTTCTGTGATAAATAATCTTAAAGTTTCTGATAAAAAACTTCTTTTAGTTTTACCAGAAGCAAATAAAAACGTATATTTGTCGGCTCGTAACGTGGAAGGTGCGAATGTTATGATTGCCTCTGCATTAAATACTTACAATGTATTAAATGCAGGCGTGCTTATATTAACTGAAGGCTCACTTTCAGCTATCGACAAAATCTTAATTTAAAAGGAGGCTTAAATAATGGGAATTATTATTAAACCGTTGGTAACAGAGAAAATGACTAATATATCCGAAAAGAAAAATAATCGTTTCGGGTTTATTGTGCGTCCTGAGGCTAACAAATTGGAAATTAAGAGTGAAGTCGAAGCTTTGTATAATGTTACAGTAGTTGATGTGAATACGGTAAGATATTCAGGAAAGAATAAGAGTCGTTACACAAAGGCCGGTATTATCAATGGTAGAACAAATGCTTATAAAAAGGCGATTGTTACATTGAAAGACGGTGAAACTATTGATTTTTATAGCAATATTTAATAAAAATGGCAGTACGTAAATTTAAGCCCACAACACCGGGGCAAAGACATAAAATTATTGGTACTTTCGAAGAAATTACTGCATCAGTACCAGAAAAGTCTCTTGTATTTGGTAAGCGTTCTTCTGGTGGTCGTAACAATGTCGGTAAAATGACAATGCGCTACATTGGTGGTGGTCACAAGAAGAAAATAAGAATTATAGATTTCAAGAGAAATAAAGACGGTGTTCCAGCTGTTGTTAAAACAATTGAATATGATCCGAATCGTTCGGCTCGTATTGCTTTGTTGTTTTATGCAGATGGAGAAAAGAGATATATTATTGCTCCCAATGGATTGCAAGTTGGTAGCACGTTGATGTCTGGAGAGAATGCAGCGCCTGAGATTGGTAATGCACTTCCTTTGCAGAATATTCCTGTGGGTACTGTAATTCATAATATTGAATTGCGTCCGGGACAAGGTGCTGCTTTAGTAAGATCGGCAGGTAATTTTGCTCAGTTAACTTCAAGAGAAGGTAAATATTGTGTTATCAAATTGCCTTCAGGTGAAGTAAGACAAATACTTAGTACATGTAAAGCTACTATCGGTAGTGTGGGTAATTCTGACCATGGATTGGAAAGTTCAGGTAAAGCTGGTCGTTCGAGATGGTTAGGACGTCGTCCTCGTAACCGCGGTGTTGTTATGAACCCGGTTGATCACCCAATGGGTGGTGGTGAAGGACGTGCTTCCGGAGGTCACCCAAGATCTCGTAAGGGATTGTATGCTAAGGGACTTAAGACTAGAGCTCCTAAGAAACAATCGTCTAAGTACATTATTGAGAGAAGAAAAAAGTAATCTGATTAATTGAGTAAACTATGAGTCGTTCATTAAAAAAAGGTCCTTATATTAATGTAAAGCTTGAAAACAAAGTTCTTGCCATGAATGAATCTGGCAAGAAAGCTGTTGTTAAGACTTGGGCCAGAGCTTCAATGATTTCACCTGATTTTGTAGGTCATACCATTGCAGTTCATAACGGAAATAAATTTATTCCTGTTTACGTTACCGAAAATATGGTCGGTCACAAGCTAGGTGAGTTTGCACCTACTCGTACTTTCAGAGGCCATGCTGGTAATAAGAAAAAATAAATTTGAAAAATAAGTAATAATAATGGGAGCAAGAAAAAAAATATCGGCTGATAAAAGGAAAGAAGCCCTCAAAACCATGTATTTTGCAAAATTGCAAAATGTCCCAACTTCTCCTCGTAAAATGCGTCTGGTGGTTGACATGATACGTGGCATGGAGGTGAATAGAGCACTTGGAGTTTTGAAGTTTTCTTCAAAAGAAGCTTCTGCAAGAGTGGAAAAATTGTTACGCTCTGCAATTGCTAACTGGGAACAGAAGAACGAACGCAAAGCAGAAAGTGGTGAATTGTTTGTGACTGAAATTTATGTTGATGGTGGTGCTACATTGAAAAGAATGCGTCCGGCTCCACAGGGAAGAGGATATAGAATTCGCAAACGTTCAAATCACGTGACTTTGTTTGTTGATTCTAAGAGTACTAATGATGATCAAAATTAAAGGCTAGATGGGACAAAAAGTTAATCCAATAAGTAACCGTTTAGGAATTATCAGAGGATGGGATTCCAATTGGTATGGCGGAAATGATTATGGTGATTCTTTACTTGAAGATAGCAAAATCCGCAAATATCTGAATGCAAGACTTGCCAAGGCTAGCGTATCAAGAATTGTAATTGAACGTACGTTGAAGCTTGTGACTATTACTGTATGTACAGCACGTCCAGGTATCATTATCGGTAAAGGTGGTCAAGAAGTTGATAAACTGAAAGAGGAGTTGAAGAAGATCACAGACAAAGATATTCAGATTAATATTTTTGAAGTTAAGAGACCGGAACTTGATGCTGTTATCGTAGCAAATAATATCGCTCGCCAAGTTGAAGGAAAAATTGCCTATCGTCGTGCCATTAAAATGGCTATCGCAAATACAATGCGTATGGGCGCAGAAGGTATAAAGGTGCAGATTTCAGGACGTTTGAATGGAGCTGAAATGGCTCGTTCTGAAATGTATAAAGAAGGAAGAACTCCGTTGCATACTTTTAGAGCAGACATTGATTACTGTCATGCAGAAGCATTGACAAAAGTAGGTCTTCTCGGTATAAAGGTTTGGATTTGTAGAGGTGAAGTTTATGGCAAGAAGGAATTAGCTCCTAACTTTACTCAAAACAAAGAAGGTGGTCGTGGAAACAATGGTGGAAGCAACGGCGGAAAAAACTTCAAAAGAAAGAAAAACAATCGCTAACGAATTTGAATTTTAGGAAATATGTTACAACCGAAAAAGACAAAATTCAGAAGACAACAGAAAGGCCGTTCAAAAGGTAATGCCCAAAGAGGGAACCAGTTGGCTTTTGGCTCTTTTGGGATTAAGGCTTTAGAAACCAAATGGATTACGGGTCGTCAAATTGAAGCTGCCCGTATTGCAGTGACAAGATATATGCAACGTCAAGGACAGATTTGGATTCGTATTTTCCCTGATAAACCGATTACTAGAAAACCAGCTGATGTACGTATGGGTAAAGGTAAAGGTAGTCCAGAAGGGTTTGTCGCTCCAGTTACACCAGGAAGAATCATTATTGAAGCTGAAGGTGTATCCTACGAAATTGCGAAAGAAGCTTTGCGCCTTGCGGCTCAAAAACTTCCTGTTACTACTAAGTTTATAGTTAGACGTGATTACGATACTCAAAATCAAAATGCATAAGAGTTATGAAAATTGCAGAAATTAGAGAAATTGGTACCAATGAATTGGTGGAAAGAATTGAGACTGAAGTTGCCAATTATAATCAAATGGTGTTGAACCATTCTATCTCTCCGTTGGATAATCCTGCACAAATCAAACAATTACGCAGAACGATTGCGCGTATGAAAGCAGAATTGCGTCAGAGAGAACTTAACAATAAATAATGGTCTTGATGGAAGCTAGAAATTTAAGAAAAGAAAGAACGGGTGTCGTTTTGAGCAATAAGATGGATAAGACCATTACTGTTGCTGCTAAGTTCAAGGAAAAACACCCTATTTATGGTAAGTTCGTTAGTAAAACGAAGAAATACCATGCTCATGACGAAAAGAACGAATGTAATATAGGTGATACTGTTCGCATCATGGAAACTCGTCCTTTGAGCAAAACTAAGAGATGGAGATTAGTAGAAATAATCGAAAGAGCTAAGTAATTATGATACAAACAGAATCGAGACTCACAGTTTGTGACAACAGTGGAGCAAAAGAGGCTTTATGTATCCGCGTTTTAGGTGGTACAAGAAGACGTTACGCCTCTGTTGGGGATATTATTGTTGTTTCTGTGAAGAGTGTGATCCCCTCAAGTGATATTAAAAAAGGTGCTGTGTCAAAAGCTTTAATCGTGCGTACTAAAAAAGAAATCCGTCGTCCGGATGGTTCTTATATACGTTTTGATGATAATGCTTGTGTGTTATTGAATAATGCCGGCGAAATAAGAGGAAGCCGTATTTTCGGTCCAGTGGCGAGAGAACTTCGTGCGGTAAATATGAAAGTTGTATCACTTGCACCTGAAGTACTTTAATATTGTAAAAGATTTAAGTAATGAGTAAATTACATATTAAAAAAGGCGATACAGTTTACGTTAATGCTGGTGAAGATAAAGGTAAGACTGGTCGCGTGTTGAAAGTTCTAGTTAAAGAAGGACGTGCATTTGTTGAAGGTATCAATATGGTATCTAAAAGTACTAAACCAAGTGCAAAACATCCTCAGGGAGGTATAGTAAAGCAAGAAGCTGCTATACATATCTCTAACTTGAATGTAGTTGATCCGAAAACGGGTAAGCCAACACGTGTTGGGAGAAAAGAGAGTTCTGATGGAAGAACTTTAGTGCGTTATTCTAAAAAATCAGGAGAGGAGATTAAATAATGAGTAATACTGCTAGCCTAAAGAAAGAATATGCAGAACGTATTGCGCCTGCATTAAAAAAACAATTTCAGTATTCTTCATCAATGCAAGTACCTGTTCTTAAGAAGATTGTTATCAATCAAGGTCTAGGAATGGCTGTTGCTGATAAAAAAATAATTGAAGTTGCTATCAATGAGATGACTGCTATTACAGGACAAAAAGCTGTAGCTACTATTTCTCGTAAGGATATTGCAAATTTTAAGTTACGTAAAAAAATGCCTATTGGTGTTATGGTAACTTTGCGTCGTGAAAGAATGTATGAATTCTTGGAGAAGTTAGTACGTGTAGCATTGCCTCGTATTCGTGACTTTAAGGGTATCGAAAGTAAATTCGATGGAAAAGGTAATTATACATTAGGAATTCAGGAGCAAATTATTTTTCCTGAAATAAATATTGATAGTATTACTAGAATTCTCGGAATGAATATTACCTTTGTAACCTCTGCGGAAACAGATGAAGAGGGATATGCATTATTGAAGGAATTTGGTTTACCTTTTAAAAGTTCTAAAAAAGACTAATATAATATGGCAAAAGAATCTATGAAAGCACGTGAAGTAAAACGTGCTAAACTCGTAGCCAAGTATGCTGAGAAAAGAGCTCAATTGAAAAAGGCCGGAGATTATGAAGCTTTGCAGGCTTTGCCTAAAAATGCTTCTCCTGTTCGTTTGCATAATCGTTGCAAATTAACGGGGCGTCCAAAAGGTTATATTCGCCAATTTGGAATCTCAAGAATCCAATTCCGTGAAATGGCTTCAAATGGTCTTATTCCAGGAGTGAAAAAAGCAAGCTGGTAAATTATTGTTTAAATATTGTCAGGGTAGTCCTGATTAATTTAATTATTTTTATATGACAGATCCAATAGCAGATTATTTAACGAGGTTGAGAAATGCAATCAATGCTAAGCATAGAATTGTAGAAGTTCCTGCCTCAAATCTTAAAAAGGAAATTACAAAAATCCTTTTTGAAAAGGGCTACATTCTTAATTATAAGTTTGTAGAAGACGGACCTCAAGGTACTATAAAAGTTGCTTTGAAGTATGATCCTGTAAATAAGGTGAATGCAATTAAGAAGTTGGAAAGAATATCTTCTCCGGGTATGCGTAAGTATACTGGATATAAAGATATGCCACGTGTTATTAATGGTTTGGGTATTGCTATAATATCTACTTCCAAAGGTGTAATGACTAACAAAGAGGCTGCTGATTTGAAGATTGGTGGTGAAGTTTTGTGTTATGTATATTAATTTAGGAGGAAACAAGCAATGTCAAGAATAGGAAAATTACCCATTAGTATCCCAGCAGGAGTTACTGTAACTCTAAAGGATGACGTGGTTACTGTAAAAGGACCAAAAGGTGAATTAAGCCAATATGTTAATCCACTTATTAGCGTAGTTGTTGAAGATGGACATATTATTTTGAGCCGTCAAAGTGATGAAAAGCAAGAGCGTGCGTTCCATGGTTTATATCGCTCATTGATCAATAACATGGTTGTTGGTGTATCAGAAGGATATAAAAAGGAATTAGAGTTGGTAGGTGTTGGTTATCGTGCTTCAAATAATGGTAACATTATTGATTTTTCGTTAGGATATACGCATAATATCTTTATGCAATTACCTCCCGAAATTAAGGTTGAAACTAAGTCAGAAAGAAATAAGAATCCTCTTATTATTTTGGAATCATGCGATAAACAGCTGCTTGGTCAGGTTTGTTCTAAAATACGTTCTTTCCGTAAACCTGAACCTTATAAAGGCAAAGGTATTAAGTTTGTTGGTGAAGAAATTCGCAGAAAGTCTGGTAAATCAGCCGGCGCTAAGTAATTTACGTAAATTTGTATTATCATGACAACAAAATTAGAAAGACGAATAAAAATTAAATATAGAGTACGTAATAAGATTTCAGGTACTACTGAATGTCCACGTATGAGTGTATTTAGAAGTAACAAGCAGATTTATGTTCAAATAATCGATGATTTATCGGGAAAAACGTTGGCTGCTGCTTCTTCTTTAGGTTTAGAAAATAAGTTGCCTAAAAAGGAACAAGCTGCTAAAGTTGGTGAACTAGTTGCTAAAAAAGCTCAGGAAGCTGGCATTACGACTGTCGTATTCGACCGTAACGGTTACTTATATCATGGGAGAATAAAAGAGGTAGCTGATGCTGCTCGTAACGGTGGACTTAAATTTTAATCAATTATGGCAGGAGTAAATAATAGAGTTAAAATAACTAACGATATTGAATTAAAAGATAGATTAGTTGCTATTAACCGTGTTACTAAAGTAACTAAAGGTGGTAGAACTTTCAGCTTTTCTGCAATAGTGGTAGTTGGTAATGAAGATGGAATTATTGGTTGGGGACTTGGTAAAGCAGGTGAAGTGACAGCAGCTATTGCTAAAGGTGTTGAGTCTGCAAAAAAGAATCTGACAAGAGTTCCGGTTTTGAAAGGTACTGTACCTCATGAACAGTCTGCAAAATTTGGTGGTGCTGAAGTATTCATTAAGCCTGCTTCTACTGGTACAGGTGTTGTGGCTGGCGGTGCTATGCGTGCTGTTTTGGAAAGTGTAGGTGTAACAGACGTCTTAGCGAAATCTAAAGGTTCGTCAAACCCACATAATTTGGTTAAAGCTACAATTTTGGCATTAGGAGAAATGAGAGATGCCAGAATGGTTGCTCAAAACCGAGGTATAAGTATGGATAAAGTATTTAGAGGATAAGGAGGTTTTATGTCAACTATAAAGATTAAACAAATTAAAAGTAGAATTGGTGCTCCGGCAGATCAGAAAAGAACACTCGATGCACTAGGACTTCGTAAATTAAATCGTGTTGTTGAGCACGAATGTACTTCTTCAATTCTTGGAATGGTAGAGAAAGTAAAACACTTAGTTACCATTGTTAAGTAATTTATTGTTGAATAGTAAAAAATATTACAATATGAACTTAAATAATTTAAAGCCTGCTGAAGGATCTACGAAAACTAGAAAGAGAATTGGTCGTGGACCGGGTTCTGGTCTAGGAGGTACTTCAACAAGAGGACACAAAGGCGCAAAATCTAGATCTGGATATTCTAGAAAGATAGGTTTTGAAGGTGGACAGATGCCTCTTCAACGTCGTGTTCCAAAATTTGGTTTTAAGAATATTAACCGTGTAGAGTACAAAGCTATCAATCTTGATACTGTACAAAAAATGGCTGAAGCAAACAATTTGTCAAAAGTTGGAATCAGTGATTTTGTTGCTGCTGGTTATATTTCTTCAAATCAGTTAGTGAAAATACTAGGCAACGGTAGCCTTACTTCTAAACTTGATGTAGAAGCGAATGCTTTTTCAAAAAGTGCAGTTGCGGCTATAGAAGCAGTAGGTGGAAATGCAGTAAAACTCTGATTCAATGAGAAAATCTATTGAAACATTAAAGAATATATGGAAGATTGAGGATCTGAGACAACGGATCCTCATCACTATATTGTTTGTCGCGATTTATAGGTTCGGATCTTATGTCGTTCTGCCAGGAATTAATCCGGCAATGTTGACTCAATTACATCAGCAAACGAGTGAAGGTCTTTTAGCCTTGTTAAATATGTTCTCTGGAGGAGCATTTTCTAATGCTTCTATTTTTGCGTTAGGGATTATGCCTTATATCTCAGCATCAATTGTTATTCAACTTTTGGCAATTGCTGTTCCTTACTTTCAGAAATTGCAACGTGAGGGAGAAAGCGGTAGAAGAAAGATCAATCAATATACGCGTTATTTAACAATTGCTATATTGTTATTCCAAGCACCTTCATATTTGATTAATCTTAAAATGCAGGCAGGTCCTTCTTTAAATGCTTCTTTAGATTGGACAGTGTTTATGATTACTTCTACCATTATATTGGCCGCTGGTAGTATGTTTATTCTATGGCTTGGTGAAAGAATTACGGATAAAGGTATTGGTAATGGTATCTCATTTATTATTTTGGTAGGTATTATTGCCCGTTTGCCGCAGGCTTTGTTCCAAGAAATAGTTTCTAGAATGGCTTCTCCGGGTGCTGGTGGTTTGATTATGTTTTTATTTGAAATAGTATTCTTACTGCTTGTTATTGCTGCTGCTATTCTTTTAGTGCAAGGAACTAGAAAAATTCCTGTTCAATATGCAAAAAGAATTGTTGGTAATAAACAATACGGTGGTGCAAGACAGTATATACCTTTGAAAGTTAATGCTGCAAATGTGATGCCTATTATTTTTGCTCAAGCAATAATGTTTATTCCAATTGCATTTATTGGTTATTCAAATGTTGCAAGTGCAAGTGGTGTAGCGCATGCTTTGACTGACCATACTGGATTCTGGTATAACTTGATATTTGCTGTTATGATTATATTATTTACTTATTTTTATACAGCAATTACAATTAATCCTACCCAGATGGCTGAGGATATGAAGAGAAATAATGGTTTTATACCAGGCATTAAGCCGGGAAAGAAGACTGCGGAATATATTGATGAGATTATGTCTCGTATTACTTTACCAGGTTCTTTCTTTTTGGCCCTAGTTGCTATTATGCCTGCGTTTGCTGGTGTGTTTGGTGTAAAAGCTGAGTTTGCACAATTTTTTGGTGGTACATCTTTATTGATTCTTGTTGGTGTTGTTTTGGATACTCTTCAGCAAGTAGAGAGTCATCTGTTAATGAGACACTATGATGGACTGTTGAAGTCTGGAAGAATTAAGGGACGTACTGGTGGTGTTGCCGCTTATTAATTTTTAAGAAATGATATTTCTTAAAACAGAAGAGGAAATAGAGCTGTTACGACAGAGTAATCTGCTTGTTGGTAGAACTTTGGCGGAAATAGCAAAATTGATAAAGCCAGGTATTACAACACGGGAATTGGATAAAGTAGCAGAAGAGTTCATTAGAGATAATGGAGCTATTCCTACTTTTAAAGGATTTCCAAATCAATACGGATCTCCTTTCCCAAATACACTCTGTACTTCGGTCAATGATCAGGTAGTTCATGGAATCCCTAATGATATTCCGTTGAAAGATGGTGATATTGTTTCAGTTGATTGTGGTACTTTTATGAATGGTTTCTGTGGAGATTCCGCTTATACCTTTTGTGTGGGTGAAGTTGAACCGGAAGTGTATAATCTTTTGAAAACAACAAAAGAAGCTCTTTATTTAGGAATAGAGAATGCAGTTCAGGGTAAACGGCTTGGTGATATAGGGTATGCAATTCAGCAACATTGTGAATCTAATTCTTTTGGCGTTGTCAGGGAATTTGTTGGTCATGGGATTGGTAAGGAAATGCATGAAGAACCTCAAGTTCCCAATTATGGAAAAAGGGGGTATGGTACACTTCTTAAAAAAGGAATGTGTATTGCCATCGAGCCGATGATAACACAAGGTAGTCGTCAAATAGTAATGGAAAGAGATGGTTGGACTGTACGTACAAAAGACCGGAAATTTGCTGCTCATTTTGAACATACAATTGCTGTTGGTGTTGGAAAGGCAGATATATTATCCTCATTTGAATTTGTAGAACAAGTTTTAGGAAATAAAGCAATCTAATTAATATATGGCAAAGCAATCCGCAATAGAACAAGATGGAGTAATTGTAGAAGCATTGTCTAATGCAATGTTTCGTGTAGAGTTAGAAAACGGGCATGAGATTACAGCACATATCTCAGGCAAGATGCGAATGCATTACATTAAAATTTTACCCGGTGATAAGGTCAGGGTGGAAATGTCACCTTACGACTTGTCTAAAGGAAGAATTGTTTTTAGATATAAATAATAAAATAAGATATGAAAGTAAGAGCATCATTAAAGAAACGTACGCCGGAATGCAAAATTGTTAGACGTAATGGCCGTTTGTATGTAATTAACAAGAAAAATCCTAAGTATAAACAACGTCAAGGATAATTTATTATTTTTGCAAAAAAAATAATTTAGTATATGGCTATAAGAATAGTTGGTGTAGATTTACCTCAAAACAAGAGAGGTGAGATAGCGTTAACCTATATATATGGTATAGGTCGTAGTAGTTCAGCAAAGATCTTAGATAAAGCAGGAATAGACAGAGATCTTAAAGTGAAAGATTGGACAGATGATCAAGCTGCTAAGATTCGTGAGATTATTGGCGCTGGATTCAAAGTTGAAGGTGATCTTCGTTCTGAAGTACAATTGAACATTAAGCGATTAATGGACATTGGTTGTTATCGTGGTGTGCGTCATCGTATCGGTTTACCGGTAAGAGGTCAAAGTACTAAGAATAACGCACGTACTCGTAAGGGAAGAAAGAAAACTGTTGCAAATAAGAAAAAAGCTACTAAATAATAATTGTTGATATGGCAAAAAAAACAGTCGCAGCTAAGAAGAGAAATGTAAAAGTTGATGCTAATGGACAGTTGCATGTTCATTCATCTTTCAACAATATTATAGTTTCTCTCGCGAATAGTGAAGGTCAAATAATCTCTTGGTCTTCTGCAGGAAAGATGGGATTTAGAGGTTCTAAAAAGAATACTCCTTATGCAGCACAGATGGCTGCTCAAGATTGCGCAAAGATTGCGTTTGATCTTGGTTTGAGAAAGGTGAAAGCATATGTTAAAGGACCGGGTAACGGACGTGAGTCTGCTATCAGAACTATACATGGAGCTGGCATCGAAGTTACGGAAATTATTGATGTAACTCCATTGCCACATAATGGTTGTCGTCCTCCTAAAAGAAGGAGAGTTTAAGTTTTCCTTATTATAAGATGAAACTTGGTTTAGTTAATGGATTACAATTTCCTTTCTGTAATCGCGGCTGCAACAAATTGAGTTCATTAGTAACAATTTAATTTTAAAAATAAAATGGCTAGATATACTGGACCAAAATCAAGAATTGCCCGTAAATTCGGTGAAGGTATTTTTGGAGCAGACAAAGTTCTTTCAAAGAAGAACTATCCTCCCGGACAGCATGGTAATACTAGAAGAAGAAAAACTTCTGAATATGGTATTATGCTTGCTGAAAAACAAAAAGCTAAATATACTTACGGAGTATTAGAAAAACAATTCCGTAATATGTTTGAGAAGGCTGCTAGTGCTAGTGGTATTACAGGTGAAACCTTACTTCAAGCACTTGAATCACGTCTTGATAATGTTGTTTTCCGTTTAGGTATTGCTCCTACTCGTGCAGCTGCCCGTCAATTGGTTGGTCATAAGCACATTACAGTTGATGGAAAGGTTGTGAATATTCCTTCTTATGCAGTGAAACCGGGACAATTGATTGGTGTTCGTGAAAGATCAAAATCTTTGGAAGTGATTGGAAATGCACTTGCAGGATTTAATCATAGCAAGTATCCTTGGTTGGAATGGGACGAAAGCTCTAAAGTCGGCAAATTATTGCATGTTCCTGAAAGAGCAGACATTCCTGAAAACATAAAAGAACATTTGATTGTAGAATTGTATTCTAAATAATAATTAATTTCATGGCGATATTAGCATTTCAAAAACCTGATAAAGTATTAATGTTGGAGGCGGATTCCAAATTTGGTAAGTTTGAGTTTCGTCCGTTAGAACCTGGTTTCGGTATTACTGTAGGTAATGCTTTGCGCCGTATTCTTCTTTCTTCTTTGGAAGGATTTGCTATTACTACTATCAAAATTGATGGTGTTGAGCATGAATTCTCTTCTGTACCGGGAGTTAAGGAGGATGTAACCAACATTATCTTGAATCTTAAACAAGTGAGATTCAAGCAAGTTGTTGAAGAATTCGAGAGCGAAAAGGTTAGTATAACTATCGAGAATTCTAGTGAATTTAAGGCAGGTGATATAGGTAAGTATTTGACTGGATTTGAAGTGTTAAATCCTGAATTAGTTATTTGCCATTTAGATTCAAAAGCAACAATGCAAATTGATCTTACAATCAACAAAGGTCGCGGATACGTTCCTTATACTGAAAATCAGGAACTCTGTACCGATGTGAATGTAATTCCAATTGATTCTATTTATACTCCGATTCGTAATGTTAAGTACCAAGTAGAAAACTACCGTGTAGAGCAGAAAACTGACTATGAGAAATTGGTTCTTGAGATTACAACGGATGGTTCCATTCACCCGAAAGATGCTTTGAAAGAAGCTGCTAAAATATTGATTTATCACTTTATGTTATTCTCTGATGAGAAGATTACTCTTGAAACGAGTGATTCTGACGGGAATGAAGAATTTGATGAAGAGGTATTGCATATGCGTCAGTTGCTTAAGACGAAGCTTGTTGATATGGACTTGTCAGTACGTGCGCTTAACTGTTTGAAGGCTGCTGATGTTGAAACATTAGGAGATCTTGTACAGTTCAATAAGACCGATCTGCTCAAGTTCAGAAACTTCGGTAAGAAATCGCTCACGGAGCTTGATGATTTGCTCGAGAGTCTGAATCTATCGTTTGGAACTGATATTTCTAAATATAAATTAGATAAAGAATAAAAAATGAGACATAATAAAAAATTCAATCATTTAGGTCGTACTGCTTCTCATAGATCAGCTATGCTGTCAAACATGGCCTGCTCTTTGATTAAGCACAAAAGAATCACTACGACTGTAGCAAAGGCTAAAGCTTTGAAGAAATTCGTTGAGCCTTTAATTACAAAGTCTAAAGACGACACAACTAATTCTCGTCGTGTTGTATTTAGCAACTTGCAAGATAAGTTTGCTGTAACGGAATTGTTCAAAGAAATCTCTGTGAAGATTGCTGATCGTCCGGGTGGTTATACTCGTATCATTAAAACCGGTCATCGTTTAGGTGATAACGCTGAAATGTGTTTTATCGAACTTGTTGATTACAACGAAAACATGGCTAAGGAAAAAGTTGCTAAGAAAACAACTCGTACTCGTCGTTCTAAAAAGAGCGCTGAAGCTGCTCCTGCTGCTGAAACAGCTGCTCCTGCAACAGAAACTCCTGCTGCTGAAGAACCGAAAGCAGAATAATTCTGAACTATATACTAAAAGAAAGGTCATCTGTGAAGGTGGCCTTTTTTTGTTTCCTCATATTTACTTTTACTGAACAATATCCGGTTTTGTTTGTTAAGTTAGATATAAAAGTTTAAAGAATCGTTTTAATCATTCCTTTCAAGCAGATAATTTTTTGAAGCAATCAATTAATGATTATATTTGTGCAAATTTAGGTGATATGAAGAAGTTTTGGATAGCTATATGTTTTATGTTTATCTTGCTCTTTACAGGCGGGATAGCAGAGACCGCTTTCTCTATGAATGTAGAGGAAATTGAAGCTATGAGCCAAACTTCTAATGAAAACACGAATTATGTAGACGGGAATAGCTTTCACAATACACTTGCAGCTATTGAGATAAATAGTTATTCTTCCTCTCAGCAAGGGGTTAATCTTCCACGGGTGAAACGTGCTGTTTCATTGCAGATATCTTCCTTTTTCAAGAATGTATCACGCTGTTTGTCTGATTTAGATTCTGCTTCCGCCCTTAATTCCGGGCGTTTCTATAATGCAGTTACTTGCTCTGTATGTGATCCTTTCAGCAAACATTATTATGTCTTTGCTCTAAGGCGTATAATCATTTAGGCCTTTTTTATTAATATCCAGTTGATGGGGTAGCAGGCATTTATGAGTGCTTATTACCTCTAATATCTTTATTATTAATATTTAAAACTTATGATTATGAATAATTCACAAGCTATAGAGGCTACTTTATTTGTAAGTCCTCATCCGGATGTTGTTAAACGTGCGTCTGTTCCTTCCTTGATATTGTCTTCCGCATTGATTATTGCCGGTTTGGGAGTTTTTATTTCTGCATTTCAGTTGAATGATAAGGCATCCAGCATCGGTATGCTATTATTGGTAGTTGGTACGGCAGCTTTGCTTATGGGCGTTTTCCGCTTGTTTTGGAAATCCAAACATTTGGTTTATGCTCCAACCGGAAGTGTAACGAAAGAACTTTCTCTGTTTTTCGACCCCAAGTATATGGATAAGCTTATTTCTTTACTTGAAGAAGGAACATTCCCTTTGGAGAATTGCATTAAAACGGTAGGTAACGGTAATCTTCGTTTAGACGTTTTGCGTTCGCAGGATTCGAAATTTGCAGCAGTTCAACTGTTCCAATTCGTACCTTATACTTATAATCCGGTTACGAAGGTATTTTATTTTACCGGTGATAAGGCTTTGGCTTTGAACACTTATTTGCAGCAAAGCAAGAGATAGACAACTCTTTTTAATTTCTATCATATATGTTCTAGTGGGGATTAGTCGTCATTGACGACAATCCCCATTTTTTTCATCAGGAAACAAGCATTCATGTTTTGCGCAACCCCTTCTTTGAGCCGGTAAGAGAAAGTTAATTCATTGTTGGTTATATCGGCTTCAAAACGGAAGTTCTTTATATTATCGGGATATATTTCGGCTAGTGAACCTAATAATAGGTCGTGGGTAGCAATAATTCCATTGGCTTGTAGTGACATGAATTGCTTTATCAATGCGAGCGAGCCCTTTTGTTTATCCATAGAGTTCGTCCCCTTTAAGATTTCGTCCAGAATGATGAAAAGTTCCTCTTGAGCATTTAGTTTATCAATGATAAGTTTCAGACGTTTCAGCTCGGCAAAGAAGTAAGATTCGTTGTCAGTCAGAGAGTCCGATGTACGGAGACTGGTGATAAGATGAGCCGGATATATGTCCATCTTGTCGCAACACACGGGAGCCCCGATACATGCCAGAAGATGGTTCACTCCGATGGTACGTAGATAAGTGCTTTTGCCCGCCATATTTGCACCGGTGATAATGACAAAAAACGGTTTCTTTGTGATATGAATACTGTTTCTGACACATTTCTCACGTTCCATCAAGGGATGTCCCATTTCTGTCGCCTCCAGTGTAAATGGAGTTGTAGCGATAGTAGGATAGGTATATTCCGGATGATTATAGGCAAAAGTTGCAAGAGAGCACAAGGCATCCATTTCCCCGATTGCCTTTAGCCATTCGGGAAGCTGTCGGGCATACTGATTCTTCCATTTCTCGATATTGATTACTTTCCGTAGCTCCCAAAACAAGAGCCCGTTCAGTATGGTCGAGATAATAATGTTATTTCGTTGGTTGAGAGAGTTCATCATCTCAGACAGTTGCTTTACCGCGTTAGATGCCGAGGACAATTGGCTTTTGATTTGTTTAAGCTCGTCTGCTTCCCACTCTTTTTGTTCGGCTATTTCCATTAGTTTGGCATACGTAGAGAGCACGCTCAACTTCTTATCATAAGATATTTGAAACAGTGTGATGCTTTTTTGAAGTGAGAAGTTGAGGATGACGAAGGCTACGAAAGCCAGCCAGAACCAGTTGAACGAGATGATTCCGGCAATTCCCAATACGAACAAGATGAGATTGGTAAGCGGTACGAAGTAGATGGCGAAACGGTACAATTTCTTCTCCGAGAAATAATTCCGTTCTTTCGTCCATTGAATAATTTCTTTTCCGTCGTTGGCATTGCCTTTATAAAGTAATCCCAGAATGCGGAAATGTTGCCGGAAATCTAGTGCCGGTGTCAGCTCTTGTACAGCTTTCTGCCGTTGTTCTATTTCTTTTTTGTTATTTGAATGCGCCATGAACCATTCACTGAGTTTCTGCTTTCCGAAAGCGGTACAAGTACGGTTGAGGTATTGAAATAAAGATTTATCACCGAATATGTCAAGGTCGAATGTGTATAAATGGGCTGAATCGATATATTCTTTTCCTCCGTCGAAACAGGAATAGTCGTAATTGATTGCAGAAAGCTCCTGCTCGTTCACCTCTATCTCTTTCTCCAGATAATCTTTTTCGTTGAATAAGCGGTTGTGGTACTTGACCAGTACGAGAAACGGGATAAGCGTTATTGCGATAACTCCCAGAATGGTGGTCCAGCCTGCCGATACAAAATAGATGATGCCGGCAATACAGGCGACAAATAGTAATAACTTGAGGGAACCGATACGGTATATTTTATTTTTAACCTTCGATAGCTTTTCCCGGCTTTGTTGAATCGTTTGTTGATAAGTGGCAATTATTGTATGTATGCCCATATTCTTTTTTATTCTTAAAACGGAAAATAGCGGTATATATTATGATTTTTCAAGGGAATGCCTTAACTAACCTTTGCCTCCTCCGTCTTTAGTTGATTCTCTCTGCTTTTTTAGTTGTTTTTACGGTAACAACTTTTTGTCTCACCTATTGTGCGATAGCTATTGCACAATAAGTGAGATAACTATTGCACATAATGTGGGATAGCTGCCTCACATTCGTGAGGTAACGACTTCTACCTTGCGGATACATTTCTTTGTACTTGTGTGGGGATTAATTGTCTTGTATGAATTATATAAGAGGGTGTATCAAAACTATCTCAATTCCCCTGCTTGAGCGGGGGTAGGGGGTGTGTGAATTTTCTAACAGTTTAATAATCAAAGAAAGATTACACACCCCTTAATCCCCGCTCAAGCGGGGAAACCCGGATGCTTTGAGTTTGACAATTCCGTTACTAATTCTTTTCTTTCGATATGGCTCAGATTGCCTTAATGGGATTTATCTGTTAAGCATTGATGGCCTGTTCAATATCGGCGATGATGTCTTCTGCATCTTCAATCCCGACAGATAAGCGGATTAAGTCCGGTGCTACACCTGCAGCTATCAGCTGTTCATCAGACAATTGGCGGTGTGTATGGCTTGCGGGGTGAAGAACACATGTACGGGCATCTGCAACGTGTGTTACGATGCAAATCATTTTCAGGCTATCCATGAAATGAATGGCTTCTTCGCGGCTTCCTTTCAGACCGAAGGCAATTACGCCACAAGTCCCCTCAGGCATATATTTTTGAGCCAGTTCGTAATATTTGCTGCTTTTTAGTCCCGGGTAGTTTATCCATGCCACCTTGTCGTTTGCCTCCAAATATTCTGCAACAGCTTGAGCATTCTTACAGTGCTGGCGCATACGTAAATGTAGCGTTTCCAATCCCAGATTTAATAGAAAAGCATTTTGCGGAGACTGAATGGAACCAAGATCACGCATTAATTGTGCTGTGGCTTTTGTGATGTAAGCCAATTTCCCGAATTTCTTTGAATAAGCCAAACCGTGGTAAGACTCGTCGGGTTGCGTCAACCCCGGAAATTTATCTGCATGAGCTTCCCAATCGAAGTTTCCACTGTCAACGATGGCTCCACCTACACAAGTAGCGTGTCCGTCCATATATTTGGTCGTGGAGTGGGTTACGATATCTGCACCCCATTCAAACGGACGGCAGTTGATAGGAGTGGCAAAAGTATTATCTACAATCAAAGGAACGCCGTGATTATGTGCAATGCGTGCGAACTTTTCGATGTCTAAAACGTTCATACCCGGATTGGACATCGTTTCACCGAACAGTGCTTTGGTATTCGGACGGAAGGCTTTGCTTATTTCTTCCTCATTGGCGTCGGCATCAACGAAGGTTACATCTACTCCCAATTTTTTCAGTGTGACACCGAAAAGATTGAATGTGCCTCCGTAGATAGTAGATGAGCAAACCATATGGTCGCCGGCTTCACAAATGTTGAATACGGCGTAGAAATTGGCAGCTTGTCCGGAAGAGGTGAGCATAGCGGCAACACCACCTTCAAGTTCTGCTATCTTTGCGGCAACAGCATCGTTGGTAGGGTTTTGCAAACGAGTGTAGAAATACCCTGCGTCTTCAAGATCAAACAAACGAGCCATGTGTTCGCTGCTGTCATACTTGAATGTTGTGCTTTGGTAGATAGGTAATACTCTTGGCTCGCCGTTTTTAGGAGCCCACCCGCCCTGTACGCAGACTGTTCCTTTTTTTAATTTCTTATTCATATGATATTAATTGAAAATTATATTATGTTTTAAACATACTGCAAAAGTAAAGAATAAATGGTTTGATTGTTGCATTTTGACCATAAAAGAGTATTTTTGCAGCAAAAATAAAGGAAAGATGGAGGATAACATACAATTTAAACATACGCTTCCCGTGCAGTTGCGTTTTAGTGATGTAGACCAATTCGGTCATGTGAATAATTCCGTTTATTTTTCTTTGTATGATTTGGCTAAGACCACTTATTTGAATGATGTAATGGAGGGTAAAGTGGATTGGCGTAAGACAGGGATAGTAGTGGCCAACGTACAGGCGAATTTCTTTTCTCCGATCTTTTTCTCGGAGAAGGTAGCGATACAAACTGCTACGACGAGGATTGGGAATAAGAGTTTTACACTGGTGCAACGTGCCGTGAATACGGAGACGGGTGAAGTAAAATGTGTTTGCCAGACTGTAATGGTAGGGTATAACATTGCCACCAAACAGTCTCAACCTATTTCGGAGGCTTGCAAAGCTGCTATATGTGAGTTTGAGGGAAGGGAAGAACTGATTTGTGGAAAGTCGGTTTAGGATAGTCGTTACGGATTAATAATACGGCTTGCCCTAAATTAATAGAGCAAGCCGTATCCTTATAATTGAGCCTGTCTTAATCAATATTCGGATTAAGCGTATGCCATTCGCTGATTGCAGGTATGATACCCATCGCGATTACTTCGTCGCGTAGCTTGCAAAGGTGTTCATAACTGTTTTCCAGTTCTTTTTCTTCTGCCGGAGTGCCTTTAACCTCTTTATAGCTGATGCCGTCTTTGGTAATGGATGTCTCCATTGCCATCATGATATGGTTGAATTTTCCGGAATGCACGTAAACACCTGCCGGCCAGCGGAAAGGTGCACCGCCCATTGCCGCAGCAATCATTTCGATAGAAAGATAAGCCGGGCTTTGGAAAGAGGAGCGTCCGCGCAAGTCGATGATATGCTTACCACCTTGAATCACACGTTGTTTGATTGCATCCCATTCCGTTTGGGGGAGGTGTTCGCTACCAATCCATGATGAAAGCGGCTCATTCTTGATGGTAGTTGTAGAAGCAAATACTGCCATTTGTTCGCCGTGACCGCCGTAAGTGCGGCAATTCTTAATCTCGGAAGCCGGAACTTTGAAGTATTTCACGAGTTCGTTTTGCAGACGGGTACTGTCTAATGCTGCAAGCGTGGATACTTGCGATGGTTTCAGGCCGGAATATAATAAAGTGATAAGTCCGGTGATGTCTGCCGGATTGAATACGACAACAACATGCTTCACATTCGGACAATACTTGCGAACGTCTTTGCCGAATTGTGCGGCAATTTCCGCATTGCCTTTCAGCAGGTCTTCACGCGTCATGCCTGCTTTGCGTGCTGCTCCTCCCGAAGAAACAACATATTCGGCTCCTGTTAATGCTTCTTTGATGTCACTGGTGAAAGTAATGTTCACATTCTCAAAACCACATTGAAGCATCTCTTCTGCAACGCCTTCCAATGCAGGCGCATAGGGGTCGTAAAGACAGATGTTCGGGGTTAGCTTCATCATTAATGCTGTTTGTGCCATGTTTGAACCGATCATTCCGGCTGCACCGACAATCGTCAGTTTTTTGTCTGTTAAGAAACTCATAACTATTTTGTTTTAAAGGTTTAATATCTCTTTTCTTTGCACAACAAAGATAGGGCAAAAAAAGTTAGCTTATCCATCAAAAATTGTTGTGAAGCATAACGAAAAGTTATGCAAGTTAGCAAGTTTGGAAAAGTTTATCGTGAAATAAGCGCTTATCTTTGCCATGTGAAATAAAAAAGAATATGCAACAAAGACCCTCAACAAAAGAAGAGTATCTCAGAAGAGTTAATCTGGTGATAGAATATATCAATGACCATTTGGGAGAAGATATAAATCTCAATAAGCTGGCAGAGATGTCTGGCTTTTCGTCTTACCATTTTCATCGTATCATGAGGGCTTTTCTGAGAGAACCGATTGGTACTTATATTATCCGTACGCGGGTGGAGACTGCAGCTCGATTATTGCGTTATTCGGATATGTCGATTGGTGATATTGCTTATAGGGTGGGCTATAACGTTCCTTCTTCTCTGTCGAAGGTTTTCAGGCAGTTCTATGGCATTTCACCGAATGATTACCGTAACAATAAAGAACATGTAATTATGAAACCATTAGAAATTAATCCGAGTTTGAATGTAAGTGTGGAAGTGAAAGAGCTGGCCCCGAAACAGGTGATTTATATTCGTTTGTCCGGAGAGTATATGAAGTTGAATTATTGTGAAGCGTGGCAGCGCCTGTTTACTTATATGTATCAGGAGAATCTGTTGCCTGATAATGCAAAGGAAGGCTGTCCTCCGGGAATTGAGTTTATTTGTGTTTATCATGACGACCCGAAAGTGACGGCAAATGATAATCTCCGTACCGATGTCTGTCTGACTTTACTGAAACCTGCGCAGCCCAAGGGAGAAGTAGGCGTCAGAGAAATTCCGGGAGGAAAGTATGCTATCTTCCGTTATCAGGGTCCTTACAGTAATCTGAGTGCGGTTTATGATACGATCTACGGGCATTGGCTTCCGGAAAGCAGTTATAAAGTAAGAGATTCCAGAGGTTTCGAGAATTATATCAATAATCCTGAAAATACCTGTCCCGAAGACTTGATAACAGAGATCTGTATTCCTATTGAATAGTATCGCTTTTCAGGCGGAAATAGAATTTATGGCTGATGAAGACCGGTTCTGCAATGTCAAAACGGATGAATTGAGCCAACAGATGTTCTCCCTCCCGACGGGTGATGCGGGCTTTACGGCAGTAACGGTTCAGTGAGATATAATTTTCTTCGGTAAGCAGGTTTAGCAATAATTGTTCCCGTTCGGTGTACTTCATCAGTGTTCCGGCGGGACAATCCGACTGCTTCCATACATGCAGATGTACGGGTGTTGCAAGAATGTTTTCGTCTTTTACACGGACATAAGCCCAGAGTTTACCGTTTTCATCCTTTGCACAGACCGGTTTCTGTTTGTTGGGCTCTATCTGTGCGACAAGAATTGTTTTCCCTTCTACGGAATAAGTTTGCATCCGGCATTGTATTTCGGGAACACAATATACTTGTGCAGCAGCTTCAATCATGTAAATTTCTTCTTCAGAACGTATGCCGGCTATTTTTCCATTGTCTTTTACGCCTACCAATAGCCTGCCGCCTTCAGTATTGGCAAATGCAGATAATGATTTGGCTATCTTACATGCATCTGATATTTCAAACTTAAAGTCTTGTGTCTGATGCTCCCCCTCTGCTATCAACCTGTGTATGTAGTCTGTATCCGTAATCGATTTCATGACTGCAAAAGTAGAAAAAGTTATAAACTATTGCGTGCGTATCACAGTAAAAGATACTTCTAAAAAATATTAAAACAGTATCTTTTACATTCTTTTTTAGTATGTTCGTGCTATGAAAGAAAAAGAACTGATCGATACGGTAAACCGCATTCGAGTGTTGGCGCAGAATGGTTTGGTTTATTCGACGAATGAGTATGATACCGAGCGGTATGAGGAGTTGCTTGAAATCAGTAACCGTATTGCTGCCGGACTTTCAGGGCATTCACTATCGGAGATAAGTGCTTGCTTTTCTCCGGAGAAAGACTATGTAACCCCTAAGGTGGATGTGCGTGCGGTGATTTTTAATAATAAAAATGAAATACTGCTGGTTCAGGAAAAAGCAGACGGATGCTGGTCGCTACCGGGTGGATGGGCGGACGTTGGTTATTCGCCGTGTGAAGTTGCGGTAAAAGAGGTAAAGGAGGAAACCGGATTAGATGTAGAGCCCTTGAGGCTTTTGGCTGTCCATGATAAGAAATGCCATAATCATCCTCCTGCATTACATTATGCTTATAAGATATTCATACTATGCCGTATCGTGAGTGGTGAATTCAATGAAGTATTCGATATTCAGGGTAAAGGATTCTTCCGGCAGGATAATTTACTTCCTCTTTCATTGGAACGGGTGGTAAAAGAACAGATTGATTTAATGTTTGAGTATAAAAAGGCTCCTGCAAAGGATGCTGTTGTAGATTAAAAAGATAAAATTATGGAAATGAAATTATGTCAGAGTTGCGGTATGCCTTTACAGGCGGATGCAGATTTTGGAACAAACAAGGATGGTAGCAGAAATGAAGAATATTGCTGTTATTGTTATAAAGAAGGTGCTTTTACGAAAGACTGTACAATGGATGAAATGATTGATACTTGCATCCAGTTTTTGGATGAATTTAATAAGGATTCGGAAGAGAAACTGACTAAAGAGCAGGCAGTTGCCCAGATGAGACAGTTTTTTCCGACCCTTAAACGTTGGAAGAAATAGACTGCATTTTCATCTTTCCGCCCATTCCAATACGGTAGGGCTTTTTACATCCACCCCGAACTCCTGCGCTTTTTGCAAAATATTGCGTGCCAGTTCGGGCTTTTCGCTGTCAGGGGCATATCTGAAATATGCTTCTGCCGAACGTACGTGGGCTGCATCGGGCATCGGATAAGAACGATCTTCGGGTATGCCGAATTCGGATGTATCTAATTCTTTTCTCTCTTCTGTTGTCAATCGGTCTGATTGACGGGTTGTTCCTTCTCGTTTCATGGTTCATCAAGTTAGTTTATAATTGGGATAAAGGTTATTTCGTTGATCCGTTTCCCTTTTCTTTCTTCATCAACAATCCGCCTTATTCTCTTGTTCAGTCGAAAATAATGGCTACATTTGCGTTGTCAAAGTTAATCTTAAAGTGTTCAACTTATGAAATGGCAAACTTGTATATAGCTTCTCTCGTCTGAGAATTAGTTATCCCTATTATACACATAAACAACCGTTGTGTGGCATGGCATCGTAGTGTTGTGTCCCGACGTGTGCTATTCAAAAAGTTGAATCATGAATTTTACATATAAACAAATCTGGCTCATCAACTATCCGGTGATGATGAGTCTTTTGATCGAACAATTGATCAATATAACCGACGCCATATTTCTGGGACGTGTGGGAGAAGTGGAATTAGGAGCTTCTGCCCTCGCCGGAATTTATTATATGGCAATCTATATGCTTGGCTTTGGTTTTAGCCTCGGACTGCAAGTGCTGATTGCACGCCGTAATGGAGAAGGACGATTGGCGGATACCGGGCGGGCTTTTTTTCAGGGCGTTTATTTTCTGTTGGTGTTGGCAGTAGCCGTTTTTGCCTTATCAAAGTTATTCTCTCCTTTGCTTTTGCGTTCGTTGATTAAATCAGACGACGTATATCAGGCAGTGGTAGAATATATTCGTTGGAGAGATTATGGCTTTCTGTTTGCTTTTCCCGTGTTGGCTTACAGGTCATTCTTTGTAGGCATAACTAAAACAGGAATCTTAACTGTGAACTCGATTGTGATGCTTGTTGCCAATATTTTATTTAACTATTGGTTAATATTTGGAAAGATGGGAATACCTGCGCTTGGAATTTCGGGTGCGGCGATGGCCTCATCGTTATCAGGTTTGGTGTCACTTCTGTTTTTTGTCATTTATATGTGCGGATGGTTGCCTAAAGATAAATACGGGTTAAGTGCGACTTGGGATTTTAAAGTGTTGAAAGATTTGTTTAATCTTTCTTTCTGGACGATGGTTCGTTCCTTTTTTTGTGTCGCTCCGTGGTTCTTATTCTTCATTGCCATAGAACATTTGGGCAAAAGCCAGTTGGCGGTAGCCAATGTTGTAAGGAGTATCTCTACCATCTTTTTTGTCGTGGTCAATTCTTTTGCCACCACCACCAGTGCACTAGTCAGTAATCTGATAGGGGCGGGAAAACAGACAGAAGTCTTATCGGTTTGCCGTAAGATTATCCGTTTGAGTTATGGAACAGGATTGCCGTTAATCGTACTAACGTTTATATGCTCGGATTGGGTGTTGCGGATTTATACAAATGATGAGGTTCTGATAAGACTGGCATTTTATCCTTTCCTAGTGATGCTTTCCAATTATTTTCTGGCAGTACCGGGATATACTTATTGTAATGCGGTTATCGGGACGGGGCATACACGGCTGGCGTTTGGCTTTCAGGTGATGACAATCATTATCTATTTGTTTTATCTTTACCTGATTTCTTCATGTATGAATGTTCCGCTTGCTGTTTATTGGACGGCAGAACATCTCTACGTTGTCCTACTTTTCGTATTCTCTTATATTTATATGCGTAAGAATTGGTGCTAAACAAAAAAAATGCCTTCACTCTAACAGTCTGACAATCATCTGTAAAGGAGCAAAGAGTGATAAGGTGAAGGCAGAAAATAGTAATTTCGATTTATGCAAATACAGTATGAAGTTCCTGAAAATGACCTTGATGTTTTTTTAAAACATCAGGTTGATTAAAAAAATATCAGGACGATTGATTACAAACATACGGTCGATTGAAAACAAACATACGGTCCTTTGTTTACAAACTCCTATCGTTTGCGAACAAAGGACCGTATGCTGAACGGCAGGTATTACCTTACTTATTCAAATGAAGCGGGGAAAGCGAGTAACTGGTATTGTAAAGCCTTTGCCATCCGATAGTGTCCATCTGCATTCGGGTGCAAACGATCTTTATTCTTGTCATGGAAGTAGCGGACGTGCGAGTCATTAAGCGGGTATAAACCACTGACACTGTTTAAATCAATGACAGGAACAGCCCAAACATTGCCCGCTTCCTTTACCGTGCGGATATATTCGTCTACGTAGATACCTATTTTATTAGGAAACAATTCATCCGGTTGGATATTGTTGTCTCCGAAGCAAGCGTATCCCCGATGTATAGGTGTCAATAAAATAATTTGTTTGGTAGGGTAGTGGGTTTTCAAGAAAGTCAGTGCCTGATTGATTCTTCCTTTGAATGTGGTTTCGCTCAATACAGGTTCACGATGTTTACGGCGTTCCATCTTACGGCCTGAAACTTCTGTCTCGATTTCCGTTTCAGTGTACCATTCGCCAAGTGCTACTCCTGCATTGTAATCGTTTGTTCCTGCAAAAATCAGAATTGCGTCAATATTATCTCCCTGTTCTTCCAGTAATTTTTGCGCTTGTTTTAATATATCGCTCATCTGATTTCCATTGATGCCATATACATAAGGACTTAATCCCAATAACTCTGCAAGGTATTCCCAATAGCATTTCTTTGTGCCGATGCGGTTCTTATCGGTAATGGAATCTCCGAGGAAGGCAACCCGCTTCCCTTCCCATTGATTCTTTATGGTAGAAACTTGTTCCTGCTTTTGTTTTGGTTCGGATAGATTGCAAGGATAGACATTCGTTGATAGCAATAATGCTGACAGCAGACATGCTGATAATTTTTGATTCATAGCTCGTTTAATTAGAAAATACGGCAGTAAAGATACAAACAAATTATGAATTGAAAGGTAAAATAACCGAAGAAGCTATGGGTAGGGCTTCTTAGATATCTTCAATAATAACTCCGAGCATACGGGCGATTTCGATAGCTTGTAAAGAAGTAACTTTTGCACCGCGCAATTCATTTATGGGCAGTGTACTGATTCTGATTCCCGCAATATTGGAAGAGGTAAAGTTGATTCCTTTCAGATTGGTACGGTGAAATTCTGTCTCTACAAGATTGCAAGTATCAAATGCTACGGAAGTGAACTGACAATTATCCATGCTTCCGCTTTGCAGGTTGCATTCTGTGAAATAAACACTCCTCAGCTTACCGGTTGAAAGATTGATGTAATCTCCTTTGCATTGCTTGAATAGGATTTGATTGAATGTACCTTCCGTGAGATTAGTTCCGGTCAGTTTACAATCAATAAATTCTACACGGAAGAAGCTGCATCCCGATAGATTAATGTTAGATAGATCACAGTTTTTGAAAATAACGTCAGTGAATTGGGACTTTTTTATTTTGCAGTCGCTAAAGCTACAGTTTGTAAAAGTACAGGATTGAATTGAGAAATGTTCTTTTTCAACATAGGTAATCACTTGATTTCTGCATAGGCAGTTTTCCATGTCGTCGTCACAACAAAAGGTAGTGACGAGGTCTGCATTCTCTTTTAAGTCTTTGGCTATTCGTGGTTGGGTTATTTTCATATGATTATAAGAATCTTATTGATTCTTTCGGCTGCAAAGATAAGAAAAATGAATCGTCGTAATGTTGCTTGAGCTTATTTGATGAAAGATTTTTGCTGTTACGGATAGAATAATTATATTTGTTACAAATAAATATTCACTGTTATAATCATTACCATGAAAATTCGTATAGTATTGGTTGCGTTGGTAGCTATGATGATAGCGTTCGGTGCAACAGCGCAGGAAAAATTAATATCAAATACTTCAAATATCGTTTCTCCGGTTATCAATCCCGATCATACGGTGACATTTAAAGTCCATGCTCCGAAAGCATCACGTGTGATACTGACCGGAGACTTTTTGCCGAAACATAAGATTTTGACTTCCCTCGGTGAGATGGAATCCTCTGTCGATATGATTGAGAATCGGGATGGAGTTTGGGAATATACTACCGCACCACTTGAGTCAGAGCTTTATACTTACCAGTTGATAGCTAATGGACAGCAGATATATGACCCTTCGAACGTTTACCAACTACGTGATATTGCCACATATAGTAATTATTTTATCGTAGGAAATGGGAAAGCAGATGTTTATAAGGTACAGGAAGTACCTCATGGAACAATCGCTAAGGTTTGGTATCCGAGTAATCATTTGGATTTGAAAATGAGACGGATGACTGTATATACCCCTGCCGGTTATGAGGATGGCAAGGGTAAATATCCTGTTCTATATTTGTTGCATGGAGCCGGTGGTGACGAGAATGCATGGACAGAATTAGGTCGTGCGGCCCAAATTCTGGATAACTTGATTGCCCAAGGTAAAGTAGAACCTATGATCGTAGTCATGCCCAATGGGAATGGAGCTCAGGAAGCTGCTCCGGGAGAGTACCCGAACTCAATGTACAAGCCCTCTTTCTCAAATCCGGTATGTATGGACGGTAGCATAGAAAAAGCATTCCCCGATGTCATGTCTTATGTGGAAAAACATTATCGGACAATCAATGATAAAGCTCATAGAGCTATCTGTGGATTGTCCATGGGAGGATTCCATAGTTTGTATATCTCAGCTAATAATCCTTCGCTTTTCGGCTATGTAGGGCTGTTTTCCGCTGCTATCAATAGAAGGGTTAAAGAGGGTGCTAATATAGATGTTTATCAAAACTTGGAGGAAAAACTCGCAAAACAATTCAAAGATGCTCCTAAACTCTATTGGATCGGCATTGGAAATTCAGACTTCCTTTATAAGGATAATTGTAACTATCGCCAACTTCTTGACCAAAAAGGATACAAGTATACTTATGTGGAAACCGATGGCGGACACATCTGGCGTAGCTGGCGTATTTATCTGACTGAGTTTTCTCAGAAATTATTTAAATGACGCTATTTCCCCCTTTATCTTTCTAATCAGCTTTCAATAATTGCACGATATTGTTCTCGCAGCAATCGGCTAAATTATCGCCGTCTACATATTTCGTCAGTTTAACATGAGATATATTCTGCAAGATATTAGAGACCGGCGAGAAAGGATAGTCACTACCATACAAGTTTTGTGAACGGGAAACGAACATCTTCAAGCAATTTAATATGTTAGTGTGCACCGGAAGAGCCGTATCATAATAAAATTGTTTCAAATAATATTCGACACCTTTCGGATAATTCATCTTTTCGGAATGTTGCGCTAAGTTAGGGTAGACAACTCCTTTGATAATGCGGGAAGAAAAGAACGATACGTTTCCTCCGCTATACGAGAGAATAAAACGAATATTGGGATAACGATGGAGAACTCCTCCGTAAACTAACTCACATGCAGCTCTGGTCACCTCATTCATTTGTCCCATCAACAGATTCTCATATTTATCATTAGCCTGTTTCATCTCCATTGTAGGATGGATAAATACCAATGCCTTGCGCTTATTCAGATCCCGGTAAAAATCATCGAAATATCTGTCATACAACTCAAGTCCGGCAATACTTGTGGGTAGAAAAACACCATCCAGATGTAATGTATCCAAGGCATATTCCACTTCTTTTAATGCTGATTGCATATCCTGATACGGCAGATAAGCGAATGCTCCCAAACAACGGTGCTTTGCCATTAATGTGGCAAAACTCTCATTTATCATAGATGCCAAATGAATATTTTCCGATGCGGAAAGCATACTGTTAATTACCGGATAGGAAAGTATGGCGTAAGAAATCTTGTTTTCCGATATGAATTCCAAATCTTCCCGGATATTCCAGTTCCATTGCATTTCGTTCTTCAGACGGCTATTTAATGGCTCCGGCAATTTTGTATTAAACAAGGGGTTATAATGATGGTGTACATCTATCAAAGTAGTATTATCTTTCATCTTTATTTCAAATATTTATCCGAATAGTAATGACTATGTTGCAAAGTACACAAATTTCATTTAGATGGGAAAGTCCTTATTTGCCCCATGTCTGTTCTAAAAGTCGGATTTATATGTCTATTTAAAGAAAATTGGTGTTATATTTGTTCTCAAAAAGATGATTTATGAGAAAACAGGAATTAGCGAGAGTAAAACTCGAGGCTAGTAAATATTTCAATAAAATAGATTTTATCGGTAATGAGTTTGCTATCTTTAATGACATTTCCGATATTCCTATCTTTGAATATCCGGGCAGGATAGAACCGGCAGTCCTTATTGTTTGTTTGAAAGGAACCGCAAATGTAAAAATCAATCTTCGGGAATACGAAATGCATCAGAACCAACTGGTCTTGATATTGCCTGAACACATTATTCAGAGTACAGGGAAAAGCGATGATTTTGAAGGGCTGTTTATCGTTATTTCTCCTTCTTTCATGGAAAGAGATCTTCCTACGCTTGATAAGATTCTACCTATATTTTTCTATACGATAGATCATCCATGTACCGACATCAATGATGCGGAAGTGGAATTACTGAAAGAATATCATACATTCTTATGGAAATGTGCCCGGATAAACGAGAATCCTTATCGCAGAGAAATAACCCAGAATCTACTTAGAGCCCTCTTTTATGAGGTAAGCAATATTTTTCGAAACCATATACCCAATAACGAAAGAAAGAAAACCCGTAAAGAAGAACTCTTTAGCAAATTTGTCAAGTTAGTCTCGCAATACTTCAAGATAGACCGAAGTGTTGCTTTTTATGCTGAGAAGTTATTCATCACCCCCAAGCACCTTTCTGCTACGGTTAAAGAAATCAGTAGTAAGTCGGCGGGAGAGTGGATAGATGATCAGGTTATTCTTGAAGCTAAAGCCCTGCTCAAAACATCGACTTTAAGTATACAGGAAATAGCTGAAGAACTGAATTTTCCCAATCAATCCTTTTTCGGGAAGTACTTTAAACGACAGACCGGTATGACGCCGGGAGATTACCGAAAGATGTAGCAATTCGTCGAATAGGTTATGTGTTTTGCAACATACGGTCGATTGTTTGCAAACGATAGGAGTTTGTGAATAGAGGACCGTACCTTTGTCTTTAATCGACCGTATGTCTTTATACGCTCGACTCTTAATTGATTTCCATGCTCTCATGCTCGGTTTCCCTGCCGTAATTCCGGTATTCAATCGGAGTGAAACCGGTGCGCTTTTTGAAGATTGAGAAAAAATGTTCAGCAGAGGTATAGTTTAGTATATAAGAGATTTCCTTGACGGATTTGGAACTTTCAACTAACAGTTGCTTTGCTTTCCTGAGTTTCAGCTCCTGAAAATATTTTGCCGGAGCATATCCTGTATATTCTTTGAATGCTCTGCGAAACCAAGAATAGCTGACATTCAGTTTGAGTGCCAGTTCCTCTACGTCCACATCTTTATAGACATGCTCGTTCATGATTATTTTAGCGGATTCTATCTTTTGTCCTACGTCTCCCACCTCGAACATCTTGTTCTGGGAGACAGAGAGCACAAGCCCTAGCATGTGCATGACAATCCCGGCAAGATACTGCTGCGCAAATGTCTTGTCTTTCTCCGCTACTTCCAATGCTTTAGAGAACAGGTTGACCAATTCTTCATTCATTCCCACGTCCAATAGTTGATTCTCCTTGGAAAGAAAAGAGTTTTTCAGCAGATTATCGATAATGCTTCCTTCAAAGCCGATGAAATACTCATTCCATCCTGTTTGCAGTAGCGGGCGGTATGTATGCCACTGACCGGGAAAGAGAACCAGAAGTTTTCCTTTGGATACGGCAGTTTCCGGAGTAGAGTCGGATGCAAATACACCATGACCTTTGGTTATATACACAAACTGGTATTCACGCAGGACTCTGCCTTTTTGCGCATTAAAGAAATAGCCGGAAGGATGGTCTTTCAGTGGATAAGGAGTATCCGGATGGATGGATTGGAAGCCTACTGTATTGACCGACAAACCATATTTCTGGTCCATCGCATTTACAATAAGATACTTAAAAGTTACTCCTAAATCGTTGTAATCCATAGTCCTATATCTTTGTTCACCACATTAACCGTGAACAAAAATAAGAATAATCCATGAATAACAACAATTTAGGAGTCAATTATTTAGTTAAAGATTGAATGCTTCTTTTAATTCATTCATTTGCGCATCGCTCATACCGTCGGGTGTGAATCCCATAGATTTTGCCGTAAGATAAATCTGAGCGGACTTGCTAAGCACATCTACTTGGTCAAATGCCTCCATGATATCTCCGCCTACGGCACAAACACCATGTTTCTCCCACATCACAACATCATAGTCACATAGTTGTTCGATTGTTGCATCTGCCAGTTTGATAGAGCTTGGCATTTCGTAAGGCACGATACCTAATCCTTTCGGGCAGAATGCACGGGTTTCGGGAATCATACTCCATAACAGGTTTGTCAAGACATCTTTCTTCAGGAAAGCTGGGTTGTGTGACATTGCCACTAAATCTATCGGATGCGTGTGCATTGCCGCTTTATAGCTCGAACCGCTGCCTATCAGATAATCATGCATGGATAAGTGGGCAGGTAGTTCCGACGTAGGACGAACCGGTTGGTCTGCAATAATCTCATAGCTGGAACAATCGTCGCAGATGCGGATGATAGAACCGTTTTCCATCGGCCAACGGGCTAGGTCGCGCATACGCTTATTTGTACCTTTGCAGTAGAAATAGCATCCCTTAAGGTTAGGCAAATATTTACCGATCTGTGTCTTTTCTGCGATGGGAGCCAAATTCTTTATAGTGTCATCTACCACATCAGTGATATTGATAGTGATATTACCGCCATTACGTTCGGCCCATCCTTTTTGCCAGAGATATCCGGCTACTTCTGCCACATCTGCCACTTGCTTGGCAAGTGCCGGATTATTTTCTAATACTGATTTCATTTCTATTTATTTTAAAACTATCTATTCTAATTTTGTGCGATAGCCACTACCACGATACTGGATATAAGTATAATCAGTCCCAATATCAGTACGGCGATAGTCTGACCGTTCACTCCTTTCCATTCTTTCAGAATAATTCCCCAAACATTAGAGAATGTCACGTTGAGTGCCATTAGGATACTCCATGAAAAGGCAAGTAGGACAGGAGCGTCTGTCAGGAAACTTTTGCCCATCTCCAATCCGAAGAACTGTGAGTACCATAGTACCCCTGCAAGAGCGCAGAACAGGATGTTGTTCAACAGCACGCTGCCTTTTACTGCAAAGTATTCACCTCCCGTATGATTCTTTACATTCTGGAAGATGCAATATGCAGCATTGGTAAAGAAACCGCCAAGTGTCACAAGGAAAATAACCGGAAGTCCGGCATACAATGCATCCACTCCACCGGATAAAGCTGCTTCTTTAATAGGAGTACCGGAATCCAGACCGAGTGCGAAGCAAGCACTCATCACACCGGCAAGCAATGCCACAAGTAAACCCTTTGTCAGGGCAAAGTCCTTTACGGCAGCTTTCTTTTCTTCCTCGCTCATGTTTTTGGAACGAAGACTTCCGGCGTAGCCGATAACAGCGATACCCGCCAATGTGATACATACCCCCGTTAACAATATAAGTCCGGAGCCATGAAACAAATCTTCTCCTTTCAGGATCGCCGGAAAGATTGTTCCGAAACCGGCACATGTGCCCAAAGCAATCGATTGTCCCAGTGCTACGCCTAAATAACGCATACTCAATCCGAAAGTCAATCCTCCTACGCCCCATAAGATACCATAAAGGATACTGCCTCCCGCACCACCCGATGCCCATAAATCGAACAGGCTACTACCTTCGGGAATGGCAAGCAATGCTCCCAATAGTGGGAAGACCAACCATGCAAAGATTCCCTGCACCAGCCAGAAGCTTTCCCAGCTCCACTGTTTCACTTTATTGATAGGCACGTACGAGCTACTTTGCCCGAAACTGCCTATCGCTATGATTAATAATCCGAGAATCGTATTCATTACGTTTATCTCTTGGAGGTTACGTCTGCTTCGTATTTCTCAATCTCCGCAATAAAATCTTCACCTACCGGAACATTGTTTTTCAAACAGAACATATCCCATACTGCATTCCAAGGCAAAGATTTACCTTCTTCGAGTAATGCCAGACGTTCAAATAACTGGTCGTTAGCTTCATATTCGCGCAATTTGGCAAGTGGTTCCAATAAGGCCTGCATTACACATTTTTGCGTAGCACGGCTACCGATAACGTATGCACCGATACGGTTGATACTTGCATCAAAGTAATCCAAACCGATATGCACTCTATCCAACGCATTGCAACGAACGATTTCTTTGGCAAGATCCAATGTGTCGTCATTCATAATGGTTACGTGGTCGCTATCCCAACGTACAGGGCGGCTTACGTGCAACATGATTTCAGGAATATAAAGCAGTAACGAAGAAACCTTATCGGCTACACTTTCCGTCGGATGGAAATGCCCGGTATCAAGCGTGACAATCTTGTTGCGGCTAACGCCATAACCGATATAAAAATCATTGGAACCGACCGTATAGCTTTCAAGACCGATACCAAAGACTTTTGATTCGATACAGTCTTTCATGTTTTTATAATCAATGGCAAAAATACGGTCGAGAGAATCTTTTAACAGTTCACGGTATTTCATGCGGTTTACGGTAATGTCCTTACTGCCATCGTGTACCCATAAATTCATAATACAAGGATCACCTTGACGCTTACCCATTTCTTCGGCAATGGCACGACAGCGCATCGTGTGTTCTACCCAGAAGTCACGGATACTCTTGTCGGGATTGGATAAAGACAGATTGCCGCTTTTAGGATGGGAAAAAGAAGTGGAATTAAAATCCAGTTTCATATTGTTTTCGGCGGCCCATTGCATCCAGCTTTCAAAATGTTTTGGCTCTACTTGGTCACGGTCAACGAACGTACCTCCGAAATCACCGTAGATTTCATGTAGATTCAGGCGGTGAGTTCCGGGTATATAAGAGGCTGCTTTTAATACATCCTGACGTAATTCGTTAATATTACGTGCTTTGCCCGGATAGTTTCCGGTTGCCTGTATACCACCGGTTAAAGATCCGGCAGATTCAAATCCCGTAACATCGTCTGCTTGCCAGCAATGAAGTGACAAGGATATTTTCTGCAAATCTGCAATGGCCTTATCTGTATCTACACCGATTGCTGCATAACGCTCTTTTGCAATCTCATACGCTTTTTCTACTAATTGTTCTTTTTTCATGATATGGATTTCTTTAAATTGATTATATATTTTCTCTAACTACTTTTAAATAAGTTTCATAGCCTTTCTCCCATAAAGACTGTTCTGCCGGAGTAAATGTACTCACCGATACCGAACTACGTATCAGTTTACGCATACCTGCAATACCTTCTACCATTCCGGATGCCTTTGCCTGCAACATGATATTGCCTACTGCCGTAGCTTCGGACGGGCCGGCCACAACTTCTACTCCGACGGCATTTGCTGTGAATTGATTCAATACATTATTCTTAGAACCTCCACCAATAACATGGAGCTTCTCAATTGGGAATGGGGATATGCGTTGCAGATAACTGAATACTTGTTTATAACGGAGGGCGAGACTTTCAAAGATACAGCGTGTAATCTCTCCGTGTGTTTCCGGTACTGCTTGCCCTGTCTGGCTACAATATTCCTGAATAGCCTTTATCATGGAAGGAGGATTTGCAAAGCATGGAGAATCCGGATTTACCAAAGAAACAAAAGCCGGAGCTTTCATTGCAGCTTCAATCAACTCCGGATAGGAGTAGTCATTGCTGATGGTCCATTCACGACGGCAACATTCCAACAGCCACATACCACAGATATTCTTCAGAAAGCGTACCGTACCATCTACTCCACCTTCATTCGTGAAGTTCATGTCGAAACTCTCCTTATTAATAATAGGCTCGTTCAACTCTACTCCCATCAATGACCATGTACCGGAACTTAGATAAGCAAATCGTTCATTGTTGGCAGGGACTGCTGCTACTGCTGAGGCTGTATCATGCCCTGCAACAGCAATTACCGGAATTTCTCCTAATCCTGTCTGTTTGCGGACACTTTCATTGAGTGTACCGATACGTGTTCCGGGATAAACAAATCGTCCGAATTGTTCTTCTCTCATACCGATCGCATCCAATAACTCCTTGTCGAACTTCTTTGTACGGGGATTCAACATCTGAGAAGTAGAAGCAATGGTATGTTCCGTCACTATCTCCCCGGTGAGCATATAAGAAAGTGCATCCGGCATAAATATAACTTTATCCGTTATCGGTAATACGGATGAATTGTTTCTACGTATTGTATCTAACTGATAAAGTGAATTGAAATTCATGATTTGTATTCCGGTCAGTTCATAAACCCGTTCACGAGAGATCCGTTCAAAGAACTTATCAGGTGCTCCCACTGTATGAATGTCACGATAGCAATAAGGCTGACGAAGTAATTCACCGTCTTTTCCTATAAATACGAAATCCACTCCCCACGTGTCTATACCGATGGATTCTATGTGTATGCCCTCTTTCGCTACAAGCTTTAATCCTTTAATTATTTCATTAAAAAGGGCGTAAATATCCCAATAAAAATGCCCGTTGGTTTCAATTATGGGATTAGAGAAACGAGTTAATTCCCGCATATCCAGTGCAGAACCATTGATTGTTCCAATTATAGTTCGTCCGCTTGTTGCGCCGAGGTCTACGGCAAAGAAATGTGCTGTATTCATCATACTATTGATTTAAAAGATTTATGACAATACAAAAATAAGGTATGTCGATGAAGAAAAGATTGTAATATTTGATGGAAAAACTATACTTTTTGGCACTTTCATATCATCTCGAAGTGGCTGAACGTTATATTTATTCATTAAGTGGGCTGTAAAAGTGCATTTGTGCATAAATAATTTAAAAAGTTATCGTTTTATACTTATAATATTCAAATTTATGCATACTTTTGTAGCGAATTAGAATAATTATACAGATGAAGAATAAGAATAACAGACTTGATGCCATCAAGATTATCATTTCCAGCAAGGAAGTGGGAAGTCAGGAGGAATTATTGCAGGAGCTATCAAGAGAAGGATTCAGTCTCACGCAGGCTACACTTTCCAGAGATTTGAAGCAACTGAAAGTAGCAAAAGCGGCAAGCATGAACGGCAATTACGTCTACGTGCTTCCTAATAATACTATGTACAAACGCATGACGGATGCACACAGTGTAACCGAAATGATGCAACATACAGGATTCATCTCTATTGAATTTTCTTCCAACCTCGCCGTTATCAGAACACGTCCGGGTTATGCCAGTAGTCTTGCTTACGACATTGATAACCTGAATGCTCATGAAATTCTTGGTACTATTGCCGGAGACGACACAATTATGCTGGTTCTTAGAGAAGGAGTATCAAGAACTGGTATCAAAGGGGTACTCTCTCACGTCATACCAAATATACAATAAACTAGGATAATATACACTAATTGGAAGAAATGGAGACTCAACAAATAGATGTTATGGTAGCCGACGCCTCACATGAGGTATACGTTGACACTATTTTGGAGACTATAACTGCCGCAGCAAAGGTTCGCGGTACGGGAATTGCCAAACGTACCCACGAATATGTAGCCCAGAAAATGAAAGAGGGTAAAGCGATAATTGCTTTATGCGGAGATGAATTTGCCGGATTTTGTTATATTGAGAGCTGGGGAAATAAGCAATATGTAGCCAATTCCGGTTTGATTGTGGTAGAGAAGTTTCGCGGGCAAGGGCTTGCCAAACGTATCAAAAAAGCGGCATTCACCTTGTCGCGTCTGCGTTGGCCACACGCTAAATTGTTCGGGTTGACGAGTGGGGCAGCTGTCATGCGTATCAATACGGAATTGGGATATGTGCCCGTGACGTTTGCACAGCTCACGGATGATGAGGCATTCTGGAGGGGATGCGAGGGCTGTATCAATCATGATGTATTGGAACGTACGGATCGTAAATACTGTATCTGTACAGCTATGTTATATGATCCGGAGAGAGAAGATGAACAAACTGGCAATTAATTATTAATAATAAAGGAGAAGGTGGAGATCCTTATCGCCTTCTTCATTAAATATAGAACAATATGGAAGAGAAAAAGAAAGTTGTAGTGGCCTTCAGCGGTGGATTGGATACATCGTTCACCGTTATGTATCTGGCAAAGGAAAAAGGATATGAAGTCTACGCGGCTTGTGCCGACACAGGTGGATTCAGTTCCAAACAGTTAAAACAGAACGAAGAGAACGCTTATAAATTAGGTGCTGCTAAATATGTTACGTTGGATGTTACTCAGGAATACTATGAGAAAAGCCTGAAATATATGATTTTCGGTAATGTACTGCGAAATGGCACTTACCCAATCTCCGTAAGTTCAGAACGTATTTTTCAAGCTCTTGCTATTGCACGTTATGCCAATGAAATCGGTGCAGATGCTATTGCTCATGGCTCTACCGGTGCGGGCAACGATCAAATTCGTTTTGATATGACCTTTCTTGTCATGGCCCCGAGTGTAGAAATCATCACTCTGACACGCGACATGGCACTAACCAGAGAATATGAAATTAATTACTTGAAAGAGCATGGCTTTGAGGCCGATTTCACCAAACTGAAGTATTCATATAATGTAGGTTTGTGGGGAACGTCTATTTGTGGAGGTGAAATTCTCGACTCTGCTCAAGGATTGCCTGAAAGTGCGTATCTGAAGCAAGTAGAGAAAAAAGGAAGCGAACAGCTCCATCTTGAATTTGTAAAGGGAGAGTTGCATGCTGTGAACGGTGAGGTGTTTGAAGATAAAATAAAGGCAATTCAGAGAGTAGAGGAAATAGGTGCTCCTTACGGTATTGGTCGTGATATGCATGTCGGTGATACAATTATAGGTATCAAAGGTCGTGTCGGATTCGAAGCTGCCGCTCCAATGTTAATTATTGGCGCACACCGTTTTCTTGAGAAATATACATTGAGTAAATGGCAGCAATATTGGAAAGATCAGGTTGCTAATTGGTATGGTATGTTCCTGCATGAAAGCCAGTATTTAGAACCTGTGATGCGTGATATAGAAGCTATGCTTCAGGAGTCCCAACGTAATGTAAACGGTACGGCCATTCTGGAACTACGTCCGTTGTCATTCTCAACAGTGGGAGTAGAGTCTAAAGATGATCTTGTAAAAACCAAATTCGGTGAATACGGAGAAATGCAAAAAGGTTGGACGGCAGAGGATGCTAAAGGTTTTATCAAAGTGACCTCCACCCCCTTACGCGTATATTATGCTAATCATAAAGACGAAGAAATTTAATTCAATAGGTATGATAAAAGCTGGAATTATAGGAGGAGCAGGCTACACGGCGGGCGAACTTATTCGTTTACTTATCAATCATCCGGATGTGGAGATTGTTTTCGTGAACAGTAGCAGCAATGCAGGCAATAAGATTACCGATATACATGAGGGACTTTATGGGGAGTGTGACCTTACATTCACGGATGCTTTGCCGTTGGACGAGATAGATGTATTGTTTTTCTGTACTGCGCATGGCGATACCCGTAAGTTTATGGAAAGTCACAATATACCGGAAGAATTGAAGATAATCGATTTATCAATGGATTATCGTATTGCTTCTGAGGAACATGATTTTGTCTATGGTCTGCCGGAATTGAATCGTCGAACCATCTGTCATAGCAAGCATGTGGCGAATCCCGGATGTTTTGCTACTTGTATTCAGTTAGGATTGCTTCCGCTTGCCAAACACCTGATGCTGAATGATGACGTTATGGTGAATGCTATTACCGGAAGTACGGGAGCCGGAGTGAAACCGGGAGCTACCAGTCATTTTAGCTGGCGTAACAATAATATAAGTGTATATAAGGCTTTTGAACATCAGCATGTGCCTGAAATCAAACAATCGCTTAAACAGTTACAAAACAGTTTTGATGCAGAGATAGACTTTATTCCTTATCGTGGCGATTTTCCTCGCGGCATCTTTGCTACATTAGTGGTAAAAACAAGAGTGGCGTTGGATGAAATTATTCGTATGTATGAGGAGTATTATGCAGAAGACTCTTTTGTTCATGTCGTAGATAAGAATATTGACCTAAAGCAGGTGGTAAACACGAATAAATGTTTGCTTCATCTAGAAAAACATGGTGACAAGCTACTCATTATTTCTTGCATAGATAATCTGCTGAAAGGTGCAAGCGGACAAGCTGTTCACAATATGAACCTGTTATTTAATTTGGAAGAAACCGTTGGACTCTGTCTGAAACCTTCGGCTTTCTAAATTCATAAAGTATATTATCATGAATTTATTTGATGTATATCCATTATTCGATATAAATATAGTAAAAGGAAAAGGTTGTCACGTATGGGACGAGGATGGTACAGAATATCTTGACTTGTACGGTGGTCATGCGGTAATTTCTATTGGTCATGCACATCCACATTATGTGGAAAAGGTTAGTAAGCAAGTTGCTACATTAGGCTTCTACTCCAATTCGGTTATTAATAAACTGCAACAGGAAGTTGCATACCGTCTAGGGAGAATATCCGGTTATGAAGATTATTCCTTATTCCTTATCAATTCCGGTGCCGAAGCAAATGAAAATGCTTTGAAACTTGCATCGTTCTATAACGGACGTACTCGGATTGTTTCATTTGCAAGGGCCTTTCATGGACGTACATCGCTTGCTGTAGAAGCAACTGAGAATCCTAAAATTATAGCTCCTATCAATGCTAACGGACATGTGATCTATTTGCCCCTCAATGATATTAATGCTATTGAAACGGAATTGGGCAAAGGGAATGTTTGCGCTGTTATAATTGAAGGAATTCAAGGTGTAGGTGGTATTCAGATTCCTACCCCTACCTTCATGCAGGAACTTCGTCGAATATGTACAGATACTAATACCGTGCTCATTCTCGATGAGATACAATCGGGTTACGGGCGTAGCGGAAAGTTCTTTGCTCACCAATATAGCGGTATACGGCCTGATTTGATAACGGTAGCTAAAGGTATCGGCAATGGTTTTCCTATGGCTGGCGTACTAATCAGTCCAATGTTCACGCCTGTTTATGGTCAGCTAGGTACTACTTTTGGTGGTAATCATCTTGCTTGTTCTGCTGCACTTGCCGTACTGGATGTTATCGAACAAGAGCATCTTGTGGAAAATGCCGCCAAAATTGGTACTTATCTAATGGAAGAGCTGGAGAAATTACCTCAGATTAAGGAAGTACGTGGTAAAGGTTTAATGATAGGAATGGAATTTGATCAGCCTGTCAAGGAAATACGCAGTAAGCTCATTCATGAACAAAAAGTATTTACCGGTGCTAGTGGTAGCAATGTCATTCGTCTTTTACCTCCTCTTTGCCTGAATATGGAAGAAGCACAAGAATTTCTTTGCAGACTGAAAGCTGTGTTGTAAAACGTTGTTTGTCTTGATTTATAGCAGGAAGTATGAAACGTAGAAGATAGAGTAAAGGTTCCTTAGGTATGCTTTCTATCTAATTTCTTAAAGTTTCAAACAGAATTCATTTGGCGATAAACTAAAAAATAAAAAGTCCTGATCTTGTTTTGAAATCAGGACTTTTTTTATTTCTTTCAAGGTGGTGCCACCAGGAATCGAACCGGGGACACAAGGATTTTCAGTCCTTTGCTCTACCAACTGAGCTATGGCACCTTTTTGGTTTGCGGATGCAAAGGTAGGTATATTTTTTATACCTACAAATTTTTCTGCAAATTTTCTTGAGAATTCTTCTTTAATTAAAATATTTGCTTTACATTTGCACTCGCTAAACAAGACGGAATGTAGCGCAGTTGGTAGCGCACTACGTTCGGGACGTAGGGGTCGGGCGTTCGAGTCGCCTCATTCCGACAAAAAGGTTTGACTTTTAATAAGTTAGACCTTTTTTGTTTAATAGTATCTGTTCTGTTAATTAAAGTCTTGCTTTATTTCCAAACGACCCATTTATATGCATGATATGAAGATCTCTCAGGTTTTTATATTGATTCCTGAAAAACCACTGAATGGGAAATTTACAGTTGCTCAAAGCTTTTAGAGTACAGTTCAGGGGAGTAAGGGATAAAGCCTTCTTCTTGTATAGACTTACTAAATTATATGCATAAGATGAAAATCCCTCAGGATTTTGGTATGAGCCGTTTTATCTATGTTTTACCGAAAATAAACAAAAAACGCTGTAAATGAATAATTTACAGCGTTCTATGAGTTTTTGGTGGTGCCACCAGAAATCGTCATTTTGACTTAAGTGGCTGTATTTCTTATAGATATATTTTCAAAAAAGAAGTAATCTCCCGCTATTGCTCCACCAAATTTTTGCACTGCTTTGCGGCGAAATTCTTCACAACACATTTCCTTTTGCAAATATACGAGGAATCGTCATAATTTGGAAATTTTGGAAACTATTTTATGTGTTAATTCTTCATTGAAATATTCATAAAGGCATTATATGTGTTTTAAAACAAGAAATGTGATTGTAATCTATTGAATAATAGATTTTTGAAGAAGAAGAGTATAACAATGGGTAACGATATAGAAACGAGCGAACTTCTTTAGTCTGCTGTGTTTTTCCATTGCTTCAAATAACTCTACCACAAAGATAAATCATTTTGTTGAAACCTTGCCAAATATATCCATCATTCTTCGTATTTTTGTAATTACAAAGCATTTAACATGGATAAATTCAATGCGAATGAAAGTGTAGATACTACGAGATTAGAAAAACTATTTCTTGAAAGTGGCACACTAAAAGTATTTAGAAAAAATGAATATATGGTTCGTCAAAACGATAAAACTAACCATATAGGCTTTGTTGCATCTGGTATATTCCGTCTTACTCGCATAGATACGAACGGTAACGAATGGATTGTTGGTTACAGTTTTGAAAATGATTTTGTATGTGATTATCCATCTCTAATTAATAGAACCGATGCAACGGTTAGCATACAGGCAACAACTGATTGCGAGGTCTATTTTTTATCTCTAAGCAAACTCAACCAATTTTGGGAAACCGATATGGAAACACAGCGTTTAGGCAGGCGTATTGCCGAAACCATGTTTGCAGAGATATACCAACGCTTATTAGGGTTCTATTGCGATACTCCTGAACAACGCTATCAGACGTTAATGAAGAGATGTCCTGATTTGCAAGAACTAATAACTTTAAAGGAAATAGCACTTTTTCTCGGTGTAACTCCTGAAACTCTAAGTAGAATCCGCAAAAAACAACTGCAAAAATAGAGGTCTTGACTTTCGTCAAGGCTTTTTCGCTTTTTACTACCTAATATTGCCACCATAATGATAAACTGAATTATTATGGTAACTTACACTCACTTTGGCAAACAACCCGATGTTCTCAAACATCTTGTTCTCTGCGAGGTTCTTCAAATAGAAAAACCGCAGATATATGTAGAAACAAATTCAGCGTGTGCCATCTATACAATGACACATACTCCCGAACAAGAATATGGTATTTATCACTTCCTGAACGAAGCGAATAAAGATGCTACACTAAAAAACTCCCTTTATTATCAATTAGAGAGTGAAAGCATGGCAAATGGAAACTATTTAGGTTCTCCAGCATTAGCCATGAAAGTATTGAATAATGATGTTAAGGGGTGTCTATTCTTTGATTTAGAAAAAGAGGCACTGGAGAATATCGAATCATTTACAAGACACCAAGCTGTTGCACCACCAATTAGAACCTTTAACTGCGATTCGATTGATGGAGTATTAAAGCTATTGCCATCATTACCCAAATCCACGCTTTTACATATAGACCCTTACGAGATAGATAAACCCAATAGCAACGAGAATACTTATCTTGATGTATTAATCAGTGCTACTAAATTGGGCATGAAGTGTTTGTTGTGGTATGGATTTATGACCATTAACGATAAACAAGAACTTTATAAATACGTGTCGGAGAAGTTAAACAAGACAGGTATTAAGGATTATACGTGTTCGGAGCTGATTATGAACGCTATAAAAAAAGATACAGTAGTCTGTAATCCCGGTATATTGGGAAGCGGAATCTTAGCAACCAACTTATTCCAAAAATCTAATGCGATGATTCAGGGTTATAGCAAAAAACTGGTTGAAATCTACAAAAACGCTCAATATAAGAATTTTAACGGGAGTTTATATAATGATACTATAAGTAAAAAACAGAATATTAGAATCAAAAGACATCTTTAATTGTGTGAATCATGAAAGAATTATCCGAACAGAGATTTTTCCGGCTATTGTCGGAATATTCACAGAAAGAATTTGCCGTAAATGATTTAACGGCTGCATTACAGGAGCTTGCCAACCATTTGGCAAGCATTGCTATAAATGAACAAGACTACGCTGTATTATTACGCTACTTCTCCTTTGGACTAAACAGGCTCAAATCGTATCGCTCACAATTTGGGCAGGGGGAAAAATGCCTTGTTATTACTTGTTGATGAAGCAATAGGACTTGTAAATACAGAAATTCGCATACTCAATATGCGAATCAAATATCCGATTCAGTTTCAAAATCGAAAAAACAGCTTTCCACCATCACCGCTATACCTAACAGACGAGACCTATCTCATTGAAATAATGGAGCTTGTTAGCGGACTATTCCTATCTAAAAGAGTAGTAACCCATACCGGAACAGAATCACCCCTTACAGAAATTGGAAAAGCATTTGAATACCTCTTCAACATCAAATTGGGGGATGTTCACAAGAAGCATGAAAGCGTTATTAAGCGTAAGCCATCAAAAGTAACTGATTTTTTAGATACACTTCGCAAAGCTATTACCGAAGAAAGTAAGAATAAAGGTTATTTGTAAATCAACAACTTACCAACTATTTATAGGGGTGTACCACTGGTACACCCCTAACTTATTTGCATCCATTTGCCGAACTTTGCTTCATCAATCGATTGAAAACAATAATGTTGAACTAAAAAATGAAAGCAAAATGTATATAGACAATGAAAACTTCGATAAGTGGATGGAACGACTATCGAAAAAACTATCCGAAATCGGGCAAGACCTGAAATCTCTTATCAATACAGACAATGTACTGGACGAAAATGATAAGATACTTGATAATCAGGATTTAGCATTCCTGCTAAAAGTATCTTTCCGAACCCTGCAAAGGTATCGGGCAAGTGGTAAGCTCCCTTACTTCACGATTAGCCATAAGACCTATTATCGTTCGGCTGACATTCGGGCATTTGTCCAAGAAAATGCAGATTCAACGACCTACGAGCGATTTAAAAAGGAAAATCAGTTCGATAAGCAATATGAAGCAAAACAGGGTGAGTAATATTACCACCTGATGATGTACCACCACTCCCCATTTAGCTGAAATCGCCTCGCTCTGTGGCTCGGCTCATTTCGCTAAATGAAGCAAGAGGGAACTGGACTTTGTCCTGTTCTTCCCTCTTGCCCTGCGGGACAAAGCCTTCGGCTTTAAGAGGTTACATTCGTAACCGTTTATAACAGTGATTATAAGCCTGAAACTTATTTCACTCATAATCAACCGAATAAATCTCACATCCTTCATAAAAAAGTTATAATCATGGATAAGACTAATAATATATCCACACTTACCACCATCGGCATAGACCGGCAGACGGGAAAGTTGATAGATAAGCTCTGCAAACGCTATTCACTGAAAAAGGGTGAAATAGTCCGGTTGGCATTTGTCTATATTGATAAAGCGTGTATCAACCCATCGGAAGCACCGGAATCTGTAAAATCGGAACTGGCGAAGATAAACAAACGGCAGGACGACATTATCCGCTTCATTCGTCACTACGAGGAAGAACAACTAAATCCGATGATACGAACCGCCAATTCTATTGCGGTTCGGTTTGATACCATTGGCAAAACATTGGAAACTCTTATTCTTTCGTGGCTGGAAACCAGTCAGGGAAAACAAACAGCCGTATTGCAAAAAGTAAGTGAACAGTTTAGCAAACACGCTGACGTAATCAACCAGCAAGGGAAGCAACTAAACGCACTCTATCAGATACACCAACGGGATTATAAAAAATTGCTTCAACTGATACAACTCTATTCGGAGTTATCCGCTTGTGGTGTGATGGATAGTAAACGGAAAGAGAGCCTAAAAGCAGAGATTATCAATCTGATAAACACGTAAAGCCATGCACATAGATTTTGCCCCATCATCGGGTGGAACGTATAACAATGCAGGAAGTAGCCGCCAATTAGTTTCATATATGGAGCATGAAGATTTGGAACGTATGGAGAAAGGTATCTATACCGATGGCTTTTTCAGTCTGACGGATGATAATATCTACAAATCAAAGGTTATTAAGGATATAGATAGTAATATTGGGCAACTGTTGAAAATAGATGCTAAGTTTTTTGCCATACATGTCAGCCCATCAGAAAGTGAACTTCGGGCAATGGGGAATACTGAACAGGAGAAAGCCGAAGCCATGAAACGATATATTCGGGAAGTCTTTATTCTTGAATACGCCAAAAACTTCAACAAAGGACTATCCGAAGCGGATATAAAGTTTTACGGGAAGATACATTTTGACCGTAGCCGTTCCGATAACGAACTGAATATGCACTGCCATTTGATTGTAAGCCGGAAAGACCAAACTAATAAAAAGAAGCTATCTCCGCTAACCAACCATAAGAACACCAAGAAAGGAGCAATTAAAGGCGGTTTTGACCGTAATAACCTATTCAAACAGGCAGAACAGGGATTTGACAAGCTATTCAGCTACAACCGGCCTCTATCCGAATCTTTCGAGTATTACAACACGATGAAGACTGGCAGTGTTACCGGCCAACTGAAAATGCAGGAACAACACATTATCGATGAAGGAAGAATGAATACAGACAACCATGTCGGCATATATGCAGATAAGCAGGAAGAAATGACAGAAAACAAGTTTCCAAATAATCAATCTATCAATCAGGAAGATAAGAAAGAAAATAAACATACTTCCAATCTGCCGAATTTAGGACTATCCTCTGCATTAGGTTTGCTTACTCCCGATATAAACACCAATGAAGAACAACAAACACCCATGAAAAAGAAAATAAAAAAAGAAACCAAAGCGGGGATTCAGAAGATAGTCAACAAAAGCCAATAATATGAATGAGTACGAAGAAATAAAGGAAACAATAGATACATACCTGATGAAACGGTTTAAATATCGTCGTTCGCTTGTGTACCTGACAACCGACAATGTTATAAGCACCCGAAGAAACAGCCGTATAGACCTGTACTTGCGTATCAGAAGAAAAGAAAGTACATTCCCGTCCGATTGCCTTATTATCGCCCGAATCAGCTTCAAAAAAGAACGTGTCGGACATGGTTCTCACTTAGTGAAGTTTTTAGCAGAAACAGCCTTAAAATACAGCTTTAAACATATCGGAATAGAATCGACAAACGACAAAAGTGGTTCTTTTGCCCGAAAATTAGGATTCCAACCTATTGACGGTTCAAACTATGCAATAGCCGTGAACAATCTTATAGATTATTTTCAAGTTAAAGATTGAGTTAATATAGTTCTTTATTTATTTGATTTACAAAGATACATTCCAGTAATAGAACGCCAACACCAAGCCGCAAGCGGTTTTTAGAAATTTCTTCCTTTTTGCTTCACAAAAAGAGTAAATTTCTAAAAAGTGTTGTCTTATCTATTCCCTACATGAATGAGATGTATATCAATTAAAAAAAATATGTGTTGGGATTGGGTGTATTACGCCATTCGCAGCCATTTCCTACCTCTGCATCACATTTCATAAAACGAACCTGCATTCTGCTTTTCTTTGCCTGAAAATCATTGCAATGAGAATAATTTATTAATCAATAAACGTATTTTATTATGGATATAATAGCAATCGAAAGCAAAACGTTCGAGCAGATGAAAGAGCGTTTCAAGGGTTTCTCCAATCAAGTTAAAGACCTTTGCGGGGATAATCAGGACAAAGAACAATGGTTAGGTAACGAAGATGTTTGCGCACTCCTGCAAATATCGCTGAGAACATTACAGTCATACAGGGATAGCGGTATGCTGCCATTTTCACTGATTGGACGAAAATGTTATTATAGGGTATCGGATATGCAGCAGTTAATAGACAACTCTAAAAAGGAATCCCGATGAAAGAAAAAATATACATGGACGAAAATTTGTTCGATTTAAGTGTGTTGGTCGGCAATTGGGAAAGTGTAAACCTGAATCCGACTATAATCATATACAGGAACGACAACAGCTATTTACTTAGCGTAATTCACATGAACGAAACAAGTCGTCAGGCAAGCCCTGCCACTTATGAGATTCAGGAAGATGAAGACGGGTTCTTTATTAACTATAACCTGAAACGGATGGCTATCAACTATGACAATAAACTGGATATATTGACCCTTTCCGTATTAGGTGACTATATACGGAACTAAAAGATTCTACAATGGAAATATTAGACAGAAAATCAACGGATATTGCTTCTTTATTTGCGGATTTGGATGAACTACTTAATACTATTGAGCAGACTCTTAAAAATCGTACTCCGCACCTGAATGGTGAAAACTTCCTTTCAAACCGTGATGTTTGCCGGATGCTTCACATTTCGTCTCGTACCCTACAAGATTGGAGGGATAATGGGAGAATCCCGTTTATTCAGATTAAAGGGAAAATTCTGTATAAGCAGTCTGAAGTCCTAAAGTGGCTGGAACAGAATCGCTGATGGTAAGCTGTTTTAAATGAATATCTTAAAAAAGACTTAGTAAATTACTACTAAGTCTTTTTTTATGAGTATTTTTGTAGAAATTTATACTAAATAAAAAATATGAGAAAATATTATAGAAGAATTATTTTTTCAAAAACTCCGCTAAAAACACAATTTAGATACAGAGATGTATTTCAGATATTGCCCATTGTGTCTAACTCTGCGCCAATAAATCCTTTAGCAAGACATTTTCCTTTATTCCTTGAATATTATATAGATTTTGACGGAGATGAAAGAGAAATAGATATCTTCGAAGACTTGGCAGCTCAACAGAAAAAAGAATTTGAGCTTATAAACTTGTTGTCTGTTTTGACAAATCATCGATTCTTTAAATATTTATCTGATAGAAACGAATGGGCAATTATGACACCCAACATTGGATTTGATAATTTGAGTGAAGAACAAAAATTATTATATAATAACCAAAATAGTTCTTGGGTCATTGGAGGATATATGTATCCGAATTTAAAGAAAGAACTTGAGATAGAGCAACTATCGGAACAAAAGCATCCAGAGACACCATTAATATCGCCGTATTATCAATATTTCACAAACAATCCTGTAGAAAATCATGAAGGAAAAATACGATTTCCAGAAACTATCGTAAGTTGTTTGGATAATTATTTTTCCTTATCCGAGAAAGTTTTGAAGAAAGTAAAATCATGCATATACTTAACATGCGATGGGATTGATATTCAGGATAATAAACGAAGCTTAGCTTTTCTATCATTCGTTTCAGCGATAGAGGGATTGGTAAGTTTAGAGGTTGCTGATGATGAAATAACTTTCGAGTGCCATAACTGTAAGACGATTAAGGATTCTCCACATCAATGTCCAAAATGTGGAAGACCAATTTGGGGTATTAAAACAAAATTCGTTGAATTTTTGAGAAAGTTTGTAGCTGGAAGTGAAAAATCAGCTCAGATATATCGAGAAGTTTATAACTTGCGATGCAAGATAACTCATCAAAATCAATTGTTCTCAGGTGACTATGATTTGTCATTAGACCAAAATAAAATGAATTTGGAACACCAAGACTGGATAATGAGATTAAAAACATTACAACTGGTAAGACTAAGTCTTTCAAACTGGTTAATGTATCCAGAAAAAAAGTGTAAATAAAAAAACATGATTCAAATATTATTTATTTGGTCATAATAGTCAATTTGCATTGTTCAATTCTTTCAAATATTTCATAGTTCAGGGATACTTTATGGGTATTATATTCATAATGATGTTCCTTATTGTCTGCGATTGAACAAATTAAATTATCAGGAAGCATAATGTCTAAACAATTGAATATCTGTCGTAAAACTTCTGTAAATGTCTCTATTGCTTGATCCTTATCCTGTTCATAACCGACATCCAGTATTACTTCTAATTGGTTGATATGGGTTTCCTCACCAGTCAAATACAAAGCAAGCGTATTAGGTATTTTTGTTATATCATCTATTCCAAATTTGTGATAATTAGTCATTGACAAATAACAATCATCACCTGCATATGATTTATGCCATTCATCTAATTTTCCAATGCCAATCTCGGAAAGTAAATTGATGACTGTTTGTATGTCATTAAATTTAAGCAATTTTGCTTTATCAGATATAATATATTTAGGTTTCTTGGCGACCCTTTTTATATACTCGTCAGGATTTTCTTTTGAGGAATCAAAATGAACCTGATATTTCCAAATCCGTTTTAATGTATTCAAATTAACATTCGCATATTTTAAAGTCGCTCTTATCAACCCCTTACTAATTTTAGATTCTTTATTTCTATGAATATGTTTTACTACAGTAATATAGCTTTCATAATTCATATATAAAGCTAAAGCATAAAAGTATGGCAATGTTAATATCGCCAACAGGATAGGTAATAGGAAAGATTTTATATTGGAAACAGAGAATAGAAGTTCATATTTTGTAATTGTTTTATATACAACATACACAATTAGACCAAGTCCTATCAATCCCAATACATTCTTACAAAAAGTAACGACTTTTTTCTGATTTTCCTCCTGCTTTGAAGAATGTTCTGCAAAAACTTCCATAATAGAAAACAGGGATACAACAGGAATAAGTACAAGTTCTCCAATTAAGCTAAGTGTATAAAAATTAAAGAGAAACTCCCAGATAACGATAACTTTAATATTGTCTTTTATGAGACTTGAGAAATAGTTTACGTTTTCAATCTTATTAATATTCATAAATAAAACAATCCCTGAAAACAATGTCCAGAATACAGTATCTTTTAGTAGAGATATATCCCAGAATCCTATGACTGATAAAATAAAGACAACAAGCAGTATATATATTAACAGCGTACAGAAAGCCAGAAAAAGTTTTCTGTTGAAAAATGCTTTGATAACACGAACTATAGAGTTTCTAACCTCCTTTGTTCTAATAGCAAAAATTAAAAGGATAAGAAACCATATAAATATAGCTATTTCTCTTGTTGAAAATATGTTTGATAAATTGTTCATTTCAATTATCCTAATATCAAAATTAGGATTGCAAAGATACTTATAATTACTTGAAATGTTCGCATTTGCAGCACTTGACTTTATATTACCATGACTATCCCATAAATATAAGAGGTTGAAAAACGAAGAAGGAGAAAACCTTACTTTTTCTCCTTCTGGTTTCACTTATTCCTTCAACTGATAGAAGTCTCTATCAATTCCATTGATAATTTTGCTTGCCAATCAGCACTTGCACAAATACTCCTTTAGGTCGTAGAACTTCCCGAAGAAACCACTCTCTCAATAGCTTTGCGTTTTCCGAGTTTATCCGAAACGCCATAGCAATAATAAATTCAAGACTAAACTCATAAGGAATATGTTCGATTCTGTTCCCTCTCTGGGTAAGGTCGCATTTACAGACCGTTTCTATATCGAAAACATTTGCCTTGATAATTCCTTGAATGCAATCATCAATCGTTTGCGTATACACATCGAACAGTTCTATTAATTCACATTTCCTTATCCAAACCGTTCGGTTTATTGGATTGAACACTACGAATTTACGACACTCGTTATCCATTCTTATTTTCAAAGTTCCTTTATCTGTTGTTTCCATGCTCATTCTTTTAAATATTCGATACAGTCAAATTACTTCCCACTTTCTGCATATCATTCAAAATACTTTGGTCTAATACTCTCGCATAACGTTTCGTCATACTGATATTGGAATGACCTAACATTTTTGCAACGTTTTCAATGCTAACGCCATTAGCGAGGCAAACAGAAGTGGCATAAGTATAAACGAAAAAGGTAATTAATAGCAATCAGACATAAATCGCAGATTATCAAATCTATCTGTCGCTTACAGTCTTTAGTTGTCTACCATTGAAAAAGCAGAAAAGAGCATTTCTAAGTAGTAGTTCCGTTGCTTATCCGTTACCCTTTTTAGAGGTAGGCAACAAACAGAAAAACAATGAATTAAAGCGGAACTCTATTCATAGAATCATTTTTCTCTTTTCGCTGTCCTCATAAGACCATTAAACAGTCTGTTTGACAGCAACTTGCATCATTTCAAATAACTCTGTTACAAGTAACTTTATCAACTTAAAAAACAGAGATATGAAAGCAGACTTAAAAGTACATTTTTACTTAAGAAAGACCGATGAAAAGAAAAACGGTGAGTGCCCCATAATTGGGAAAATTACTATTGGCAGGGATGTAGCACAGTTCAGTGCAAAGATTACCGCTAAAGCATCACTTTGGGATATTGCTTCAGGTAGAGTAAAGGGTAAGAGCAAACATGCTACCGAAGTAAATAGCACTCTTGATAAAATGGCTGTGTCAATTAGTACTACTTACCGAAAATTACAGGAGAGTAGAACCAGTGTAACCGCTACCAATTTGAAAAATACTTTTCAAGGTATCGCATCCGAACAGGAAACACTAATCAAATTCTTCACGCATCATAATGAAGAATTTAAGAAGCGAGTTGGGGTAAATCGTGAATTATCCACATACCAACAACATGAAATCTCCTTGCAGCACCTCAAACGGTTTATGGCACTGAAATACAAACTGTCAGATATACCGTTTACCCAACTCGATTTTTCTTTCATAGAGAAATATGACTATTACCTACGGATAGAACTACAAAGAAAGCCTAATACCATCTTAGGTATAACAGCCCATTTGCGTAAGATGATAAAATACGCCATTGGAGAAGGTATCATAACCCATGATCCATTTGAAGGGTATTCTCCGGAAAAACCAAAACTCACGCAAAAATATCTAACTCGTGATGAATTAAACAAGATAATAAACACCCCGTTAGATCACCCGTGCAGGTATCTAACCCGTGATATGTTTCTGTTTTCAGTTTTTACAGGTCTAGCGTATAGGGACATTTGTAATCTTACAGAGAAAAATATAGTAAGAGCTTCGGACGGTATTCTGTGGATAGAAACTACCCGACAAAAAACAGGAACGCCATGTCAAATTCCCCTGATGGAAATCCCACTACAAATTATTGAGAAATACAGAGGGTTAGCCCCTGACGGTAAATTATTACCCATGCTTAGTTGTGGCAGATTAAACAAGAATCTAAAAATTATTGCTGAAATATGCGATATAAAACGTAAACTAATTTTTCATGCCGGAAGACATACTTTCTCGACCGAAATTTGCCTCTCGCAAGGAGTGCCAATAGAAACAGTCAGCCGTATGTTAGGGCATCGTGATTTACGTTCAACACAGGTTTATGCAAAAATCAACAACAATAAAATATCGGAAGATACCGACAAACTGGAGAAACGGATAAAAGGTAAATTCAGATTGACAGGTATAGAATAATAAAGACATCATTAATACAATTATCATTATGGAAACAAAGACATCAATCAAACGAAGCACGTTTGCTATATTATTTTATCTCAATACTTCAAAGCCCCGTAAAGATGGAACTTGTCCGATTGTCGGACGTATCACGATAGACTCTAAATCCGTACAATTCAGTACCAAGATAAATCTTTCTCCCTCTGATTGGGACACAAAGAAAGGACGGGCGAAAAAAGAAAGAAAGGAACTTGTACAGATAAATAAGACACTTGACCGTTTGGAAGAACAAGTAAAAACACAGTATTCCCAAATTGTAGAAATAGAAGGATATATAACAGCCGAAAGGGTAAAAAATGCCTTATGCGGCATAGGAGCTAAAGCAACGAACTTATTACAACTCTTTCAGGAACATAATGAGGAATTTGAAAAACGTGTCGGTGTGAATCGTGTTTATTCGACTTATTGCCTCTATTTATCTGTTTGTAAATATCTTTCTAATTTTATTCGATCTCGCTATCAAACCGAGGATTTACCTTTAGTCAGTCTAAATCATAAGTTCATCAATGATTATGACTTTTATCTAAGAGTTGAAAGAAAAATGTCAGCACACACAGTCTTGAATCATGTTATTATTTTAAAGAAAATGATAAGGCGATCTATTAATCAGGGTACTCTAAAGCGTAATCCGTTTATCAATTTTATAGCGGAAACACCACAAAGACTACACAGGCATTTGACGGAAGAAGAGTTTCAAAAGATACTCACCACTCCTATAGCATCCTATAGATATAGCCGCACAAGAGATTGGTTCGTTTTTTCAGGTTTCACAGGTTTATCCTTTGCGGATATGTGCGCTTTATCTATCAATAACTTAATAGAGGAACAAGACGGTAGTACATGGATAAAAATCCCCCGTCAGAAAACAGGTACAGTATGCAGCATCAAACTGTTAAGTATTCCTTTACAGATTATAAAGAAGTATGAGAAAGAACGAAAAAGTGATAAAGTATTCAATATGATTAACCGTCCCAGCCTTGCCGTAAACATGAAAGGACTTGCTAAAATATGCGGAATCGAGCGAGATTTAACCTACCACATGAGCCGTCATACTTACGGAACTCTGATAGGAGTTTCGCAAGGTGTACCAATAGAAACTGTTTGTAAACTGATGGGACACAGGTCTATTCAAACAACACAGATTTACGCAAAAATCACTAATCAGAAAGTAAATGAGGATATGAAACAGTTATTTACAAAAGTTAGCGGTAAATACCAAGTTGCTGAAAGTGATATTACTTCCGAAGTAGCACACAAGAAATTTCCTCACTGGAAGAAACTAAATGAAATATTTCCAGAGAATAAAGAGGGGATAGTTTGATTGTCTTTTCCAAAGCAGACTAAAACATTAACAAAGGTAAGCTCCGCATCCAGTCCGTTCAAGTCCAAGCCCTAAAGGGTTAAGCTAAAAATCTCCACACCTGCGCTATGCTTCGGGTAGTATTTTTAGCTTAAGACTTGCACAGACTGGATGCTACACTGAAAGAGTTAATGTTATTAATCCGTTTCGGAAAAAATGTGTTGGTTCTATTTGGTAGTTAATGGAAAAAGTTCTACCCAATGCAGTTTGAGAGTGGAATAAGAAGTCCTGTTCTAACATATTAGTTTTCTCAGCCAAACTATCAAGCCAAAAGTTTCTTTAATAGACATTATATTTTTATTTTTGCATATAACTTTATAATAATGGGGCAGTTTAATGAATATATGGATCGTCTTGATTTCTCTATCTTTAGAAAAGTATTTATAGAGAAAGGAAAAATCCGCCACTACAAGAAGAATGAATATTTTCTAAATAAGGGGGATAAACATTCCTATATCGGTTTTATTTTAGAAGGAACTTTTAGATATACTTGTATTGACAATAATGGCAATGAACATGTAGTTGCCTACAATTTTTCTAATGAACCATTGGGAAATTATTCTGCATTCCAAAAGAAAGAATCCGCCCTACTAGATATACAAGCTGTAACAGATAGTACAGTTTGTTTGTTATCTTATTCTGATGTAAACGAATTCTATAGTTCAAATATGGAAGCGCAACAGCAAGGTCGAATCTTAGCCGAAGAGCTACTATATGTAGCATGGAATAATATTATTTCAGCATATAGAGCTACCCCAGAAGAACGATATAGAGAACTTCTACAAAGATGTCCCAACTTACCCAACCTAATAACGCTAAAAGAATTAGCTTCATATATAATGGTGACACCAGAAACATTGAGCCGCATACGTAAAAGAATACTATTAGAATAAGTCTTGACCTCAATCAAGACTTTTATTTTTTCTTCTGCCTAGTTTTGCTTCATATTACTGAAACAATAATAATATGGAGACAAAGAAAATAAAAATTGATAACGATCTGTGTTCTAAATGTGGCAAGTGTGTAAAAGTCTGCCTGAAAAGTGTATTATCCCAAGAGAGCAAAAAAGCGGATATAGAAATGGGGAATATTATGCAATGCAACTTATGTGGTGCTTGCATCCAAGTTTGTAGAAGAAAAGCCCTTGCAATAGAAGGTTTAGCTCTTTGCAGAAAGACTTTCACCGAACAAGTAAAAATAAAAGGACTAGCTTTTTCACTAATACTCTTTCCCATGATGTTATTAGCTGGTTTCTTGATGCACCCGCACTTGGAACAGATGAAGATGATATTTACAGCACAAGATTTAGTGGAGCGCTTTCACAATAATTCTTACTATCATATCGGACATTTAATTGTTATGTTTTCAGTTCCCTTTATAATAGCTTCAATGATAGGTATTATGAATAGACTGCAATCTTCTGGAAAGGATTGGGGATTTTGGGGCTGTATCATTGGAGTATTTGGAGCATTTATTTTAGCGGTAGATAAAGGAGCTTTATGTTTAGTTTTGTCTGCCTTTGACACACTTCCAGAAACAGACTTTATAAAAATCACTCCGTTCTTACAAGTCATTGTCGATAAAGCAGGGCTGTTAAAGGTTTGCTATCTACTTCCATTATTACCCATTGGTGCAATCATTCAGGGTATAGGATTAATAAAAGAAAAGTGTATAAAGAAATGGCAAGGCATACTAATGATTGTAGGATTATTACTTCTAAATAATCCTGATATAGAATTAATTAGTACTCTCGGAACTCTATTGATGTGCTTTGGATATTTGCCTATTGGCATACGAGCTTTCCACAATGCGTTATAATTGCTAATAAGAATTACAAACAAAACAAGAAATCATTCTGCATACAAAGTTAGAACTTTGATATATAAACATTTTATTCACAATTTTAATTTATGCCTATGAATGATTTATTAAAGACGAGGTTTTTCATCTTATTAGCTGATACCTCACAAGAAGTAATTAACACGGAAATGAAAGATGCTTATGAAGAATTTATCAAGCAGATAGTAGCAATTAGCAATTCAGAAGATTATTCCCATATCTTTCGGATGCTAAATCTCACTCGTATTGAGATAGCACCCCTAAAAGAGTTATATCAATGCGGGCAGGGGGGGAAATGCGCTTAAAAAGCTGTTTCTACAAAAGACATTGGCTATTATTAATTCAGAGTTAGAATTGCTGAATCTAAAAATTCAATATCCAACTCCGTTTCAGAGCCGAAAAAATGGCAATCCACCCTCACCGCTCTATCTCACCGATGAAACCTATCTTGTTGAAATCATGGAAATGGTTAGTGGATTGTTTTTATCTAAAAGAGTAATTTCCCATTCAGGGAAAGAATCACCACTTACTGAAATCGGAAGAGCGTTTGAGCAACTTTTCAATATCAAATTAGGGGACATCCACAAAAAGCACGAAAGTGTAATTTGTCGACAAGCTAATAAACGTACCGAGTTTTTGGATATACTCCGCAAAGCTATTACCGAAGAAAGTCAAAAGAAAGGCTATCTGTAAATCAGTAATTTATAAACAAATGTTAGGGGTGTAGTATATCTACTCCCCTAACTTATTTGCACCCATTTGCCGAACTTTGCTTCATCAATCGATTGAAAACAATAATGTTGAACTAAAAAATTGAAGCAAAATGTATATAGACAATGAAAACTTCGACAAGTGGATGGAACGATTGTCGAAAAAGCTATCCGAAATCGGGCAAGACCTGAAATCTCTTATCAATACCGATAACGTATTAGACCCCAACGACAAGATATTAGATAATCAGGATTTAGCGTTTCTGCTGAAAGTATCTTTCCGAACCCTGCAACGGTATCGGGCAAGTGGCAAGCTCCCTTACTTTACAATAAGTCATAAGACCTATTATCGGGCTGCTGACATTCGGGCATTTGTTCATGAAAATGCCGATTGTAAGACCTACGAGCGGTTTAAAAAGGAAAACCAACTCGATAAGCAAACCGAAGCAAAACAAGGTGGGTAATGTTACCGCCTGATGAAGTGCCACCACTCCCCATTTAGCAGAAACCGCCTTGCCCTGTGGCTCGGCTCATTTCGCTAAATGAAGCAAGAGGGAACTGGACAAGTCCTGTTCTTCCCTCTTGCCCTGCGGGGCAAAGCCTTCGGCTTTAAGAGGTTACATTCGTAACCGTTTATAACAGTGACTATAAGTCGAAAATGTATTTCGCTTATAATCAACTGAATAAATCTCACTTTTCTTATAAAAAAGTTATAATCATGGATAAGACCAATAATATATCCACACTTACCACCATCGGCATAGACCGACAAACGGGTAAGTTGATAGATAAACTCTGCCAACGCTATTCACTGAAAAAGGGCGAAATAGTCCGCTTGGCATTTGTCTATATTGATAAAGCGTGTATCAACCCATCGGAAGTACCGGAATCTGTAAAATTGGAACTGGCGAAAATAAACAAACGGCAGGATGATATTATCCGCTTCATCCGACACTATGAGGAAGAACAATTAAATCCCATGATACGAACTACCAATTCTATTGCGGTTCGGTTTGATATCATCGGTAAGACATTGGAAACGCTTATTCTTTCCCAACTGGAATCCAGTCGGGAGAAGCAAACAGTCGTACTGCAAAAAGTAAGTGAGCAATTTGGCAAGCATGCCGATGTAATCAACCAACAGGGAAAACAACTTACCGCCCTATATCAGATACACCAACGGGACTATAAGAAGTTACTCCAACTGATACAACTCTATTCTGAACTCTCCGCTTGTGGTGTGATGGATAGCAAGAGGAAAGAGAGCCTAAAGGTTGAAATTACCAATCTGATAAACACATAGAGCCATGCACATAGATTTTGCCCCACCATCGGGAGGAACATATAATAATGCAGGTAGTAGTCGGCAATTAGTTTCATATTGTGAGCATGAAGATTTAGAACGTATGGAAAAGGGTATCTATACCGATGGCTTTTTCAACCTGACGGATGATAATATCTACAAATCAAAGGTTATTAAGGATATAGATAGCAATATCGGGCAACTGCTAAAAACGGATGCAAAGTTTTTCGCTATCCATGTCAGCCCATCGGAAAAAGAACTTCGGGCAATGGGTAACACCGAACAGGAGAAAGCAGAAGCCATGAAACGGTATATTCGGGAAGTATTTATTCCTGAATATGCTAAAAACTTCAATAAAGGACTATCCAGAACGGATATAAAGTTTTATGGGAAGATACATTTCGACCGTAGCCGTTCCGATAACGAACTGAATATGCACTGTCATTTGATTGTCAGCCGGAAAGACCAATCGAATAAAAAGAAACTGTCACCACTCACCAACCACAAGAACACCAAGAATGGAGTAATCAAAGGTGGCTTTGATCGTGTCAATTTATTCCAACAGGCGGAACAGGGCTTTGATAAACTATTCAGCTACAACCGCCAATCATCTGAATCCTTTGAGTATTCCAACACGATGAAGAACGGAAGCATTGACGATAAACTGAAAATGCAGGAGCAGGAGTTGAAAGAGCCAGAAAAATATTTTACTGGTGAAAAGAAAAAAGAAATATTCCAATCCAGTGAAAAAGAAAACAAGATTTCTTGCAATCTTGATAGCAAGGCAGATAATAAACATTCTTACAATCAGCAAAATAACGATAGTGGTGATTCTCTTTTGTCTATCTTCTCATTGGGAGAAGGCAATAATTACGATGCAACATCGGCAGAGGAATTACAAGCACAGAAACGTAAAAAGAAAAAGAAGAAAGGAATAAGACGATGATTGAATATAAGGAACTAATATCCAATATTGATCTTAACTTGATGGAGCGTTTCAATTAGAAAAAAAATGGATCAAAAACACGTTTTCTTAGATAAAAATTGTACATTTGGATATTTTAAATAAAAAAGCTATAATATGAAGAACGTAAAACGAAAAGTGGGATTCTTTTATCTAACATTTCATCAAAATACAGATGCAGTATGTGCATATGAAATCAAGGATGAATTGTTAAGAGTACTAAGTTTTATTGTGTCTAAATCTAGGAAATTTAAAAAGCAGGATATTTCAGATGAAAGATTTTGTTTTTTAGATAGCATGGAATATAATGAGGATTCGGATATTATTAAGCTTTTATTTAAAAGCGCCAAACATAGCTATCGTGCTCCTTTGTTAAATAAGAATACTGTAGAGGAGAGGGAGAACCCCAAAACAATTGAAGAAGGGGAACAGTTTAAAACACATCTATTAATAAAATTCATTGCTGGAGATGCATTAGTGTTTTTGGAATCCTATAAAAATGGTCTTACACTAAAATTGGTTGCGGAGTACTTTAACGAATTTATTCTGAGATATAATGGAAGCCACAAAAGAGAAAAGATAAAAGGATATTTTTCATTTGATGCAGTTCCTCGTGATGATTTTAGGGAAGTTTTAGATAATATGAATAGAGTGGTTTGTGCTTCACTGTATATTGAAAAGCAAATATTAGGAGGTGATGCTCTGAATTATTCAAATGTAACTGACAATATACAGGAAGATGTAATCATAGAAGTAAAGTCTAAAAGAGGTGAGTCTATTAAACATGCAATATATGACTTCTTAGCTAAACTTAATGGTGGAAAAACAGCAATACGGAAGATGAGGGTAAAAGGTATTTTACCTAATAATAATGAGAGTATTATAGATACTTCATTCATCATCAAAAAAGAGTATATAGATGCGCAACAAAATGAAGATACTGGTGAAATTAGCACTTTATACCTGTTTACACAGTTAGAAGAACTTTCAAATTCCTTTTAATAATGTATATAGAGTTTCTTTTTGTTATTGCCGACTACTTTTCCACTTTAGATAAAAGATCTTTCATCTATGATTGGGGAATTGCGATATTTATAGGTTGTGCAAGTGCTTTAGGAAATTTGTTCGGGAAAATAGATTTGTATGTGTTTGTAAATAATGCACATAGCTTTATTACAACCTTATTAGGATTTACTTTGGCAGCTTTAGCTCTCTTTCTTACGAATAACGCAACTATTGATAACTTGAAAAAAATAATTACTACAAAAACAATAAGGGGAGAAAATATATCTCTGTACAAGTTGTTGTTGATTAATTTCTCATACTCTATAATTGTTGAATCAATTTTGTGTATTGGGTTTTATATTGGGGGGATATTCTGTTTTATTAATTCTTTATATATACCTATTATAATCAATAGTATATATGTGATATGTTTGTTCAATATATTATTGCTGACAATTAGATGTATAACGGATCTATATCTTATTCTGTCAAAAACATAAAATCATAATCCTGAATTGATATTACATTTATTTAATGAGTTGCGAATGCTTAATTCGATAAGCTATTTTTGTTTTATCAGATTAAGCATTATCTTTGTGGCAGGTTATTAAAATGATGTAATTCTAAGAATTTTAAAGTAGATAGCACGTTGCTAAACCATTACCCTTTTTGATTATACACTTCATAACTAATTGTTTTTCAGGAATATAATTTGTGAGCATATAGTAGTGGCATATGAGTGGCGGGCTGAATGTGTGCTAAGGTTCTTCTTAATTGCGCATAAATCAGCTATTTCCTTCAAATAACTATTCATCTTTTGATTACACGGTACAGGTAATAATACATTCCGTTTTTCACATAGCGGATAATCTTTATATTTTTCAATAATATCCAAAGGAACTTCCAACAGCGGGATATTACACATATTCTTTGTTTTTTGCCGAGCCTTACGAATCCAATAATTTCCCTCCCTGTCTTTTACAATATGTTCCGCTGTAAGTTGCTTCACATCTATGAACGAGAGACCAGTAAAGGCACAGAAAATGAAAATATCCCGAACCAAATCTATACGAGGTAATTCAAACTTTTTGTTAATAATCGTTTGCAGTTCATCCCATGTTAGAAACTCCCTATTCACTTCTTTTTCATGGAACTTGATTCCCATAAAAGGGTCTTTGCTTATCCATTCATTGGCAAGAGAACGGTTTGTAATCTTTTTCAGGCACTTCATGTAGCGGATAACCGTATTTTGGGCACATTCCTTTTCTGTTTTCAGATAGAAGTCAAAAGCACGAATAAATTCTCCGTTTATATCTTTAAGAGGTAAATCATCTTTGTCGTATTTGATTTTAATGAGTTCCGCCAAATAGCGTTTGCAGCTTTCGTAGCGGCGTACAGTAATTAAGGCAAAGTCTTTACCTATTAATTGTCTGCATTGGTCGTTATGCTCCTGAAAAGTAGCTATAAGTGTTTTCGGTTCTTCTTTCTTTTCCAAGCTAAAGAACTTATCCCGAAGGATAGTAGCCGAAATAGGCAAACCTTCCTGCTTCAAATCAGCATGGATATTATACAATTTAATTCGGGCTTCTTCGATAAACTTGTTTAGGTCGTTTGATTTGCGGTCTTTACCACGAGAACATTCTTTCGCCTGATTCCATAGGGAAGGGGTAATACTTTTACGGATATTCGTTTCAGAACGAACATTATTAACCGTAATCCGCATACACACAGAGGCTTCACCATTCTTCAATAGTTTTGTTTTCTTTAGGAAAAATAAAACACTAAATGAATTTCTTTCCATCATTTTTCTACTTGTTTTAAGTGATACAAAATTATGGAAAAGTGGAGAGAGTTTCGTTATGTAACATGCTGACAAACAGAGTCAAACAAAGACAAAAGGTGGAGATGTATTATCTCCTGATTTGCTCCACCTTTTGCTCCACCGAAGTAGGTTGAAATTTGCTGTTTTTTGCGTAGCGGGTAAAAATAAAAAACTCCCGATATTCATTGAATATCAGGAGTTTACTTCTTTTTGCTTTCTCTAAAAGTGGTGCCACCAGGAATCGAACCGGGGACACAAGGATTTTCAGTCCTTTGCTCTACCAACTGAGCTATGGCACCTTTTTGGTTTGCGGATGCAAAGGTAGTGAAACTTTTGAATCTTGCAAATAAAAAGAAAAGAAAAAGCACTGAGAATGCTGCTTTGTATTAATTATCAGTGCCTTATAAATTAATTATTTTTCTTTTAATGGATTCCAGCCTTGTGCTTTTAGCTCAAATTCTTGTCCATCGCGAGTAATGAGCGCGCATCCCAGTTCTGGTTTGGTAATATGCCCGATTAGTTTTACTCCTTCCATCGCTGATACTTTTTCATGGTCGGCAATGGGGACAGTGAAAAGTAATTCATAATCTTCGCCACCATTCATCGCGCAAGTTGTCAGATTCATGTTGAATTCTTCTGCCATGACTGCAGTTTGATAATCTATTGGGATGTGTTCTTCATAAACGCGGCAACCTGCATTACTTTGAGTACAGATATGCATAAGTTCGGAAGATAGTCCGTCGGAAATATCCATCATAGCAGTAGGTTTAATGTTCAATTCCGATAGTTTTTGAATAATGTCTCTTTTTGCTTCCGGCTTTAGTTGTCGTTCGAGAAGATATTCCTTTCCTGCAAAATCAGGTTGGGCATCTTTTTCTCCTTTGAATACAGTCTTTTCCCGCTCCAAAAGTTGGAGCCCCATATAGGCAGCACCTAAATCTCCTGTTACGCAAATAAGATCTGTTTCCTTAGCTCCATTACGGTATACAACTTTATCCTTATCCGCTTCTCCTATGCAAGTTATGCTGATTGCCAATCCCGTAAGAGACGAGGTTGTGTCTCCCCCCACTATATCTACATTGTGAAGGTTACATGCTAAACGTAAACCTGCATAGAACTCTTCCATATCCTCTATGCAAAAACGCTTGGAAAGAGCAATGGATACAGTCATCTGTCGAGGTGTACCGTTCATGGCATAAATATCCGAGATATTAACAATTGCTGCTTTGTATCCTAAATGTTTCAGAGGAACATAAGTAAGATCAAAATGCACACCTTCCATTAATAAGTCAGTGGTAACAAGTACCTGTTTATCCGGATATTCCAATACGGCAGCATCATCGCCTACGCCATATTTTGTGGAACTGTTTTTGAGCTCAATCCCTTGAGTCAGGTGTTTGATAAGCCCGAATTCTCCTAAGGTTGAAATTTCTGTTCTATTCGTTTCCTGCATATATTTTATGGTTTTTATGCTCTGTTGATAAGCTCACGCATGATGGTTGTCATTTTAGGTTGAGCTGCGTCAGCCGCTTTCTGAACCTCCTCGTGAGAAACTTCAACAATTTTGCCTTCTACTCCCAAGTCCGTGATTACGGAAACGCCGAATACTTTAATTCCACAATGGTTAGCGACGATGACTTCAGGAACTGTAGACATACCTACTGCATCGGCTCCCATGATGTGGAATAACCTGTATTCTGCCGGAGTCTCGAAAGTCGGCCCTTGGGTGCCTAAATAAACACCTTGCTGTACCTTAATTCCTTTTTCTTTAGCAATTTCTAACGCTTTATTGATAAGTTCTTTGGAGTATGCTTCGCTCATATCCGGGAAACGTGGCCCGTAAGGAATGTTTTTCCCACGGAGCGGATGTTCAGGGAAATAGTTGATATGGTCGGTGATAATCATCAAATCTCCTATTTCGAAATCAGGGTTTGTTCCGCCACTGGCATTAGATACAAAAAGTGTTTTTATACCTAATTCTCTCATCACGCGTACGGGAAAAGTAACTTCTTTCATGGAATATCCTTCATAGAAGTGGAAACGTCCCTGCATTGCCATAATATCTTTATTACCTAACTTACCAAAGATCAGTTTTCCACTATGACCTTCTACTGTTGAAACAGGAAAATTAGGAATATCTTCATATTTTATTTCATACTTCTCAGTTATCTCTCCGGCTAAACTGCCTAAACCTGTTCCCAAAATAATAGCTGTTTCAGGACTTGTATGCATTTTCTCTCTTAGATAGGATGCTGTTTCTTTTATTTTTTCTAACATAGCCTATAATGTTTTGGTTAAAACTATCTTGTTGGTTTTGTAAAAATTCTATTTCTATAGGGAGAACATATATGTACTTTTTTAGTTCATCGCCGAAGTGGGGTGAGCAAGTTAATCGTGCTGCATCTTTTTCTGTGGTGACGATGATTTTCTTTTCTCCCGGCATAGACTCGAAACGTTTTGTTAATAGGTCAACATCTTCTTTATTGAAAAAATGATGATCCGGAAACGACAAGGATTCAATCGTCGATGTATATGCTTCCAGGTCTCTTATGATTTGCTTGGGAGATGCGATACCTGTAAATAACAATATGTTATCGTCTTTAGATAAGCTCGATAACGGTTTAGCTTTATTTTCCGGTGATTGAACTATCGGAGTTAAATTTCCGTATTTTAATGTTGAAAAATAAAGTTGTTGATACGGATACAGATCCAGCTGTTTAGATAATATCCGATATTCCATTGGTTTAATATTAGTCGGGCATTTGGTTATGATGACGATATTGGCGCGATGTTTACCGGATGCCGGTTCGCGCAGGCGGCCGGCCGGTAACAAGGCGTCATTACATATTAAACGATGATAATCTATCAGCAAAATGTTGATGCCCGGTTGTACATAGCGGTGCTGAAAAGCGTCGTCCAAGAGTATGACCTCTACATTGGGGGCAATGTCTTCGCGGCTTAGTAACTCTATGCCATGGCGACGATCCTTATCGACGGCCATATATATATCCGGAAACTTTTGTTTTATCTGATAGGGTTCATCTCCCGATTGCTCGGCAGAAGTGTCGAGCCCGATTAATTGAAAGCCTGTGGATTTGCGCTTGTATCCTCTGCTTAATACGGCAACCTTAAAATCCTTTTGTAGTAATCTTATCAAATATTCTGTGTGGGGAGTCTTTCCTGTTCCTCCAACAGTGATATTTCCGATGGAGATGACGGGTATATCATAAGCTGTAGAATGGAGTATTCCCCAATCAAACAGCTTATTGCGCAATCTTACTCCTATTCCGTATAAAAACGCAACAGGATAAAGCCACCGGTTTATTTTGATAAAATTATCTTCCATGAGTTTATTTGACGTTTAAATCAAATGGCATGCGTGCTTGCATAAAATCCGTTTTTTCCAGATTCTTGATAAAACTGAATCCTTTATAATAATCTCCAAAGCAATTTTCTAGTTTGGAATTAATGTAATCGGATGTCTTCTTGTTCATGAGCGATGAGAAAAAGTCTTCTTTAGCTGGATAAGCTATGATAGTGTAATTTTCGATGCCGGCTTTGTTGACTGCGATTTCTATTGCTCTGTCCAGTCCTCCTAACTCATCGACTAAACCGATTTCTTTCGCTTTTTCTCCTGTCCATACACGTCCTTCTGCTATTTTCTCAATATCTTCTATTGACATATTTCTTCCATTGGCACAACGGGTAACGAATAGTTTATAACCATTATTGATACTCATCTGGATCAAAGCTTGTTCATCACTATTCAGTCCACGTCCTAATGCCCCTAAATCTGAGAATTTATTAGTTTTTACTATGTCGAAGTTTAATCCGATTTTATCCGTCAGGCCTTTCACGTTAGGCATCATGCCGAAAATACCGATAGAGCCGGTTAGAGTCGTCGGTTGTGCTACAATGCTGTCGGCAGCGCAAGAAATATAATAACCGCCCGATGCGGCATAATCTCCCATAGAAACAATAACGGGCTTTTTCTCTTTCAATAAACGCACTTCATTCCATATTTGCTCGGAACCGAAAGCGCTTCCGCCCGGAGAGTTTACGCGCATGACTACCGCTTTTACATTGTCATCTTCTCTCAGTTTGCGGAGGTCTTTGATTACTTTTTTAGAAACAATGCCTTCATTGTCATTCATATTGTCTATATCGCCGTATGCGTAGTAAACAGCAATGATATTGCCACTCTTGTCTTTAGGCACATTTTTCTTTATGTTAACCATCTCGCTGAGGTTCAAAGTCCTGACATTATCGTCGTCTTCAAGTTGAAGTAATTGTTTCAAATAATTTCTGACCCCGTCTTTATATACTAAGGTATCCACCATTTTGCAATCAATGAATTCTTTTGCCGGATGATACATCAGCATACGGTCGGCGTATGCGTTAAGTGAATCGGTAGGAATCTCTCTTGATGAAGATACGTCGCTTAATATTTTATTCCAGATGGAGTTGACAAATGCAGTCACTTGTTCGCGGTTGGCAGGGCTCATTTCCGTACTGATAAATGGTTCTACTGCTGATTTATATGTGCCGACCTTGAATATTTGCATTTCAATACCTAATTTTTGTAGCAGGTCTTTATAGAAGATGGGCTGAGAAACCAAACCTTTCCAATCAATGGAACCTTGCGGATTCAGCATGATTTTGTCGGCAACGCTTGATAAATAATACAGTCCTTGTGTGTAGTTGTCTGCGTATGCCACAATGAATTTACCGCTTTCCTTAAAATCAAGCAATGCATTTCTGATCTCTTCCAAAGAAGCGAAAGAGGTGTTTAAAAAAGAGGCTTGTAAGTAAATACCTTTTATTTCATCCGTTTCTTTGGCCTTTTTGATTGCTGTTAGGATATCATCCAAACCATATGTGTTGAAGTCATCTCCAAAGAATTGTGTGAAAGGGTTGTCTTCAGACCGTTCAATCAGATTTCCATTCAAATCAAGAAACATGATAGAATTACTTTTGACTGGAGTCTCGGTTTCGGATGAAGCCACTATTCCAAAAATACTTATTACTCCGATAAGGAAAAATAAGAATACGGATAAGACAATGCCGGTGATGGTGGCAAGTGTAAATTTAAGAAAATCATTCATGATCTTTTTATTTTGTATTGAATATTTTTTTTATTAAATATAAGCAAAGGTAGCAGTTTGAAATGATAAGTCCAAAGATTCAGGAAATAATCTGCTTATAGATAGAGAATTTGAAAACAATTTTCCCTTCTTGTTTGTTATACTTATAAAGTAAAAAATGTAATAAATACAAATATGGAAAGAAATTTTAAAGATGTTTTGAAACTCAGAAGAAGTTATTATACTATCGGCAATGGTTCTCCGGTACCTGATAAAGAAATAGAAGATGTTTTGACAACTGCAGTGGAATATGTGCCTTCTGCTTTTAATTCTCAATCGACGCGGTTGGTGCTTTTGTTGGGCAAGGATCATAAGAAACTGTGGGAGATTGTGAAAGAAACGCTTCGTAAAATGCTTCCCGCAGAACAATTTGCTCAAACGGAAAGTAAAATTGATAAGAGTTTTGCTTCCGGTTACGGTACGGTTTTGTTCTTTGAAGATGAAACAGTAGTGAAAGGTTTACAGGAGAGTTTCCCTTCTTACGAGGCGAAATTCCCGGTTTGGTCTGAGCAAACCTCTGCAATGCACCAGCTGGCAGTTTGGTCGATGCTTGAAGACTTAGGATTTGGAGCATCTTTGCAGCACTATAATCCTTTGATTGATGAGGAAGTTCGTAAAACCTGGAATTTGCCTTCGAGTTGGACACTGGTGGCTGAAATGCCTTTCGGTCTGCCGGTTCAGTCTCCCGGTGAAAAAGAAATAAAACCTTTAGAGGATAGGATACTTGTTTTTAAGAGTTGATTTATCTTCCTATTTTTCCACTCCGTTATATATATTTATATTTATATAAATATAAATATATATAGGAGTTGGAATCTGTCAGCTTGCTTCGTTTATTCTCCCTTGTATTTGTTTCCACTCTCCCTGCAGTTTGTATCGTTCAGTCCCGGTGTTTGTTTTGTTTGCGCCCGGTGAGCCTGCCGTTTACGCATGGCCGAACGCAAGTTTACCCATGGTTAAACGCAAGTTCCCGCCTTTTCCTTTCCATTTATAAATGGTATTCCCGCGCGCAATATATATTAATGTGTTGTTTCCCCTTCGCTTTTTCGGAGGGATGGTATTTTTATGTTCCACAACATATTTTGTTTCAGTGTATTACGATAAAGTTACGAAACTTCTTTAAAAAATAGGCGGTATTATTTGTGTGTTGATAATAAAGTCCTTACTTTTGCACCCGCTTCGCAAGAGAGCCGGGGTATTAGGATTGACATCTTGAGTGGGCGGGTAATTCCCCTTAAAAAATAAAACAAAAAAACTTGTTGAAAAGTTTGGAGTTGA
>OHAE01000072.1_pt1 | contig 83790 bp, 79 predicted proteins | sample 1577061 | NCBI WGS metagenome assembly OHAE01 (sample SAMEA3541535, study PRJEB24748) | human gut metagenome | biome: human gut; feature: human-associated habitat; material: faeces | place: China | collected 2012
AGTATAAAACCTGAATCCTGTAGTTTTCTATTTACACAAAATAATGGACAGTGCCTTTAAATTCATCAAGGTGATTTTTATCTTGTAAAAGTATTCTATAACTTTTCTATAATATTCTTTTGTTCCTCTAAAAACTTGATACGCTGCATTTCTCCACTTTCCGAGATAAGGATGGAATGCCTTTTTAAAGATTGTATCCATTTCTTCTGTAGATTACATATTTGTGGATTCTGTGAATCCATAGAATTTATGGAATATACTCTGAATAAACTAATCTGGAAATTCTCTTTTTCAATATAGCTGTAAGTTGCTTCAAAATTTAGATAGGAGAGATAAATCTCTATTTTATTACCACTACTGAACTCACCTTTTAATGACAGATACTCCATTTCATATAACAATTGAATAAGTTCAGTTTTGAGTAGTCTTACATCTTCTTCTGTGATTAGATTTAATCCTGCAAAATATTTAATTTCTTTAATGAGAGAATGGAAGATATTGTTATCCCAGATAAAACAGGTCTTAACACATTGCTTTACCACCTTACTAAGTTTATTATGTGTAATTATTACTTTTTCTGGGACTTGCATATTTATCAATGAATGAGGTGTTTTTATTTTATCATTTTGGTATATCCATCGGCATAATCGAAATTTTGATAGATTTTCATAAGGGGAATAGATGGTGAAAGGAATAATATTGGCGGCGCTATATATTATGGTACTGGGATCATTTTTTATGAAATCAAATATCTTTAGATGTCGATTTAGTATTTCATAGTAACTATTGATAGGATCAGGAGAATATTGTAAGTTGAGATCAAATGTAGCCCGGTTTTCTATATGATTGCCTATAATTTGATCTATGGATATTCCTAATTTGTGGGATATAATTGCAATTTCATCAAAAGTAAATGAGACTTCTCCTCGTAGTCTGCGGTATACAGCCTCTTTTCCCATACATAGGGCGTCAGTAAGAAAGTTCGCAAGAGTTTCTCCTGCAGGAATACGTTCTTTCATTTCATTAATTAATTCAGCTATTATACCATTTTTCATGTGTTTACTTTTTTGATATACATATAATTTGTGAAAATATAGTGGAATGCATTTGTTCTTTACAAATATATAGCATCTTGATAAGAATACGGTATGCTATATCATATATTTCTGGAGTACTTATTTTTAGTTTAGTAATTATTTGTAGTGTGGTCTTATATAGTAATATTGTTTATGTTTTTGATAAATAAATTTATTTCTGATATGTTTTTCTGTTTAACAAAAGCAGGAGTAGTGTTATTTCGAAAATTGAAACTATTCTAGGTAGATGTTTTGTCTTTTTTCGGATATCAGCTGATTAATTTTAATAGTTAGGAAAATAGAAAACGTGAAAAAATAGAATACATATTATTAGATATAAATGTGACATATTTAATTTCTATTTTTGTCCCGTTAAGAAAAGCATATGTATTTATGCTATACTTAAAAAATATGTCGTCGTCGTTGTAAAAAGTCTGTTGTCCTGAGTCGTCAGGCACAGGCTTTTTATTGTTTAGAATTTGAAATATTATAGAAAAAAGAGGAATCAAATCATTATTAACTCCTCAAAAAACTATAGTAGTATCGATGAATATAAAGAGCTTTATTATTTCTTCTGAATATTACAATAGTCTGGTTAAAAATTAATATTCAATTTTATCTTCTTTATCTCTCCACTCTTCGAATGCTTTTATCGCTTCATTGTGCAAAAGTATTTCAGATGGTAACTTTCGATTTTCCGGCTTTAATTCCAGTTCATCATAAATGAAAGAATCGTCAAATCCGATATTTTTTGCATCGGTTTTGTTATTACCATAATAGATTTTATCTAAATGTGCCCAATAGATAGCTCCTAAACACATAGGACAAGGTTCACATGACGTGTATATTTCGCATCCACTGAGATTGAAACTTCCGAGTTTGCTAGCAGCGGCACGTATGGCACTGACTTCGGCATGAGCGGTCGGGTCACATGAAGCTGTTACACGGTTTACGCCTGTAGCTATAATTTCTCCATCTTTTACAATAACTGCCCCAAAAGGACCTCCGCCATTATGGATATTCTCAATGGAAAGTTCAATTGCTTTCTGCATAAAATCATTTTTAGTTTTCATACGCTTAGGTTATTAAATTTATTATCTATCTTCAAAGATAATTTTTATTTCTTACTAATTTTCTTTATTGCGGTATTCTTTTTTCTTAAAGAAATTGAATCCGGCATAAATCCGAATTGTTCCGAAACTATTACTCATGGAAAAATTATCCGAGCGATAGCCAAATGTGTTCATAACTAATGATGCACCTATGAAATATTTTGAATTGTTATATGTGATTCCGGCACGAGTGATTAAATCAAAATTAATATTTTTCAATGCCGGATAATTTGTTTTTTCAGAATTTACCTTTGAACGTTTATAGGCAATAGCCGGTGCTAGTGAAGCGTTGAAAAGACAATTTCGGGCAAATACCCAGTTATAGGTATATCCTGCGCTTAGACTATAATCTGAATAAGTCAGTTTGCGAAATTTTAATCCGTCATCTAACTGTGTTTGAACGTATGGAGGTAATTTCTCATAATCAAAATTGATTTTATGTGTGGAGAAAGAAAACCCTACAATGATAGATCCTGCATTGCGTTTTTGATTGGTTGATTGGCTATAAGCAGCGGGATATGAGAATCGCTTATGGTTTAGAATCCAGTAAGCGTTTAATCCGGCTATGTCTACAGAAAAGCCATTGATATTTTTATCAATCTTTCCAGAATATCCTTCTGGAAAGAAGTCTGACATATTACGTAGTTTAAAGGCATTACCGCTTTTTCGGTAGTAAAGATCACAACCAACGATGGAACTATATAAACTTAAAGCAAACTCGGTACGTTGGTCTGAAACCTTATTTTTACTGAATAAATTTTTCATATCGATAGAATAACCTATGAAAATCCATTTCCATCCAAAATAAGCTCCGAGTTTATAGTTCATGTTCGGGGAAATTCTTAGCGTTTGTGGAACTTCTTTCCCGATAGTCCTAAAACGATAGTTTTCATACCAGTTGCTGTTTTCAAGCATGAAAGCAAAATTGTACTTATTGGGGGATATATATAAAGTATCAATATCATTCAATAAATGTCCTATCTTACGGAAAAATCCTTTAGGCTTCTCATTTTGTGCCTGTAATAAGCATAAAGGGAGAATAAGCATAAGTATTGCAAAATATTTCCGCATGATAGTTTGTAAAAATTTTGAATTTTTTATAGCTTTCCTAATATTTTATCCATAACCCAGTTTGTGGGAGTAGCACTGATACCGTCACATGTACAGATGGATTTTCCTAATAAATGGTCTACTACTGCTTGTATCAAATTAATTTGTATATGTTCTGGATTAGGGGGAAGAATCTCTTCTCGTCCTCTTATTGTATGTAAAGCAATAGGATCGAAAGTAAAAGTTGAGAAACAAATCATACCTTTGTCACCTATAACTTCGATACGATCTTCCTTAGCTGATTCGTGTGCAACGAAGCACCATGACCCTGAACCTACAAGACCTGAGTCGAACTTGAAACATGCACTAACTGTATCTTCTACCGGATAAAGACCGCCACGATTGCTCTTAAAACCTTCTGCCTCTAGGATTGGACCAAACATATCTTGAAGTATATCCAATTGGTGAGGAGCTAAATCATAGAAATATCCTCCTCCGGCTATATCTGATTGTACACGCCAAGGCAGGTTCTCACGATTATAATCAAGTTCACCGGGAGGTTGCGCAAAACGTATCTGCACGTTGATGATGTTACCTATTTCACCTTGTTCTATTAATTCTTTTACTTTGATAAAATAAGGTAAATAACGTCGGTAATATGCTACAAAGCAAGGTACACCTGTTTCTTCCGAAATACGATTTATACGTGCGCAATCTTCATAATTACTAGCCATAGGCTTTTCTATGTATACCGGTTTACCTGCTTTCATTGCCATGATGGCAAAAGTAGCATGGGATGATGGCGGAGTAGCTATGTATACGGCATTTACATCCGGATCATTGATAAGTTCCTGAGCGTCTGTGTACCATTTGGGAATATTGTGGCGTTGAGCATAATCTTTTACTTTCTTCTCATCTCTGCTCATAACGGCTGTAACCATCGAACCCTCGACTTTACTGAAAGCCGGACCACTCTTTTTTTCAGTCACATTACCGCAACCTATGAAACCCCATTTAATCATATTTCTTAGTTCTCTTTATTAATCTTATAACAAAATAACAGTCTATTGGGTTGCAAATATATTAAAATTCGCTACTTTTGTCATCACTCTGATGTGATTATTTTGACATCATAATGAATTGTAAGGGTGAATAACAATTAAAAATGGAATAAAATGGCTGATCAAATCTATAATCTTGAATTGTTTAAGTCGCGTTCTTTGTTAGGTAGATTATTTGCTGCTTTTAGGTTCGTTAATAATAATCTTAGAGTTTTTCTGAAGTTAGGGACATATCTATTATTGCCTATGGCAGTTATACTAGCATTATACAACGTCCTTTTTATTACCGGATTACAGGATAAAACTTCTGCTGGATATTGGATTGTTACTATAATATCTTTTTTGATATTAATCGCTGGTACTTGCTGTTTTAATTCATTGATATATACGTTGTTTTATAAATATGCGCGGTCTGGTTCACTTCCTGAATATCGATTGAAAGATTTAAAACAAGCACTTATTGTTAATGCGAAAAAGATTTTTTTGTATGGTCTTGTGATTTTTGTTATAGGAACTTTATGTGGAATCTTGATTCTTTTATTACTTTCTTTTAGTCCTTATACCTTCTTGATTCTAACTATTCCGTTGGCTCTATTTGTTTTACTTCCATTCAGCTATACTCCGTTTGTTTATATTTTGGAGGAGACATCTTTAACAAATGCGATCATTAAGTCTATTAAATTAGGAATTCCGACATGGGGAACTATTTTTGCAATCAGGTTTATATCTTCATTTATTGTATTTATTATTCAACTGATAGTTTGCTTACCTTGGCTTATGGGACTTATGGTGAATAGTTATGCAACTATAGCTGTAATGAGCGGAGAAACAGTTCTTTTACCCAGATTTTTTCCCTTTCTAATGTTTTTCTTAGTAGCAATTGCTTTATTGATTTCCTACTTAACAAATGTTCTGATAATTTCAGCTATGGCGTTTCAGTATGGTAGTGCAGAGGCTAAACGCAAGGAATTATTAATGGAGGATAATTAATCTTTATAGTATTTTTTATAAAGTTTTTTATACTCTTTCGTTGCTGTATAATTCTTTAACCAGTTATTGAGTGTATCTAATAGGGCGGGAGATTGTTTGCTTATTCCCCATGCATAGAATTGTGTAAAACTTATGTCCGTGTTTATGTCTAATTGTGGTAAAGAATCGATGCAGGCTTTTGCTATACTTTCATCACACACAGCATAGTCTATGTCTCCGTGAGCTACCATTGCTAGGAGTTGTTCTGAACCATATTTATCTATTTCATTCACATAAATCGTATCTCCGATTTCATTACTCAAGTTGCGTATCCTAAGTATAGAAGGAGAACCTTTTATCACATTTAAGGTTTTATGTGCCAATTCTAATTGGGTAGATATATAGGTCGAATCTTTGTTATCACCTTTACGTTGAACTAGGATTTGCTTATTTAAGATGATAGGTCTTGTCAATGCTATTGTATCTTTTAGTTCACTTGTAACTAGTATGTTGTATGCGATTATGTCATAGACTCCATGATTAAGACCTTCCAAGCGTTTCTCAAAGCTCATTTCCGGAGTTATTTTCATTTTGAGTCCTTTATCATGTGCAAAAGCTTTTATTAATTCATATTGAAATCCGGATATTGTGTCTCCATCTACAAAATAGCTAAGTGAATTATATTCAGTAACGACTTTTAAGATTCCGGATCTTTCTATTTCTTCATAGTCACGTGGGTGAGTCTGATTTTTAGATTCATTACGGGATAAAATAGTTGCTATCAGAGTTGCTATAATTCCCATGATAAGATAACCTAAATAGCGTTTTTGACGAGAATACATGACTTCATTTTTTGTGTGTTAATCAAAGAAATTCCACGATATTCCAAATTTGAACATACGTGGATTAACCGGATAATGAGGAGCTAGGAAATAGTTCGAATTACCCATGCCCTTATTTACATGATACATCATAACATAGATACGGGTACGTTTCAAATGGATATTTGCATACACATTAATGAGCGGGTATGCACCGATTTCAATCAAGCTCTGCTGATTTTGTTGATAATATTGCCCGATAACAGGGGAATAATTGGGAGCATGGTATTTTGTGAAATAACGAACATCTGCTCCTATCTCAACACTTAGAACTTTTTTTGCTAGTTTGGCACTGAGGTATAGGTTATGATATAGATTAATATCTGGCAGGGGAAGTATGGTGTTGTCGCTGGATTTTTGATAGGTGACTTCATTGTCTAAATGTAAAATTCCTATTTTAAAATCTTGTTTTAATGTCGCTGAAAAGACTTGAATATTATTTGATGCCTGTCTTACTTGTACATTGTTCTTATAGAATGTATTTCCACTATTATCAGAAAATGCTTCATCGGTATTTCCAAAATAGGTGTAGTTCTTCACATTTTCTATACCTGCCATTAGTTTAGTTCGCCAACGATCAATAGATAATTGTCCTTCAATGCGTGTGCGGTATTCTTTTGATAAATTGTGATTATCCCACCAATAAAAATTAGATTGGAAATGGCGATAATAAAAAGCAGGATTCTGGCTTTTTATATAGGCATGAGCATCGAATCGTACGGTGTCTCTAAATAAACGGAAATTGAGATCTAGCTTACCGTCGATATTGAATTGTCCCAGATCTTCTCCAAGGATGGCGATGTCTCCGGTAATATTATAATGTAAGAATGTTCCTTGTCTTTTGGCAAACTCGCCACCAACAGAAACAACATTCTCTTTGTATTTCTCATTAAAAATAGTACGATTTCCCGGTATGGTGTCCGGTAATGTAAAACTTCTAAATTCATGTGTAATAAAGCCTGTTAAGCCAGCTTTAGCCCATGAACTGAACCCTTCGCGAATAGAAATTGCTAATGTGTTTTTTATTGATAATGTTTTTGTTATATCTTTTACTGAGTCCTGTTGAAAATAGTTATGTACGTATATATCAGCAGATTTGTCATAACTAATAAATTTACGTTCATTCTTGTCAACACGTAATGTATGGATGAAACTTGTTACAGGAATAAATTCTTTTTCATCTTTCTTCTTGGCTTCCATATCTTTGTCACGCTCGAAGCCTAAGTTATAGCGATGTGTTAAGAAGAAATAGAATCCCTTATTCTCGTTCCATGTATTTGATAGATTCGTCAAAATATCAGATGGTTGAGGAGTTTTCTTCGAATTTGCCTCCATATCAAGAGGGTTGGTTATGTATCTATCATCTGTGATTCCCCCGTTTTCTGCCATTTTTAATCTGTTGAAACTGAATATTGCGTGTAAATCATAATGATCGCTGACATAGCTTCCAAAGAAAGAACTATTGAAAAATGCAGTAGATTGACTGGCATATAATCCTCGTCCATAGAGGTAATCAAATGAGAAACCTAGTCCTAACTTTTTATTAACATTGACAGAAAAATAGGCTTTGAATCTGTCTTCTCCATCCCGCTTACTTCCTGCTTTATGATAAGTGAGATTGGTAAAAGGAGATTTAGTGTTGGTAAACATTATTTTTTCAGGAGGAATAATAAAGGCAGAATATGGATCGGTAAACATAAACTGTGTATGCGATGGCCTATTAAAGAATATTCGTGATTCACGTGGCGATCCCAAGTTACCAAGATAGTTATATTCTCCATTATATCCATCTGTAAGATTACTGTTTTGAAATAAGTGGTAAATCGTGTCTACCGGCGCAGGACTTCTGGTTCCTAGTCTCTCGTCTACGTTCCACATATGGAGTTCAATGGGAATGCTACTGGCATCAATTTCTTCTTGCTCGGTTGAGTCTTGTTCCATCGTATCATAGTTCCTATCGGCAATACTGTTATTCCCGTAGTTGGAGTCTCTTTCTCTCAACCGGTTAATATCCTGTGCCGAGACTGATATTTGTCCCAATAGGAGTAAGAAGATATATATGATGAATATTCTTTTCATAATTGGCGCAAATATACAACAAAAAATAATTCACTGGGATTATTTTCATTGTCTCTTAACTGAAAGGTAAAATATTTAAGCGTTTTTGGGAGGGATTTTTTATCTTTGCCTAAAATTAAAAACCTCAATGAAAGCTTTTCCAATAATATTTATTATAATCTTGATCATTCCAATTGCTTGTTTTAGAGAAAATAATGCGGAATCAGTATTAATGAAAATATCAGAGCAAATGGATATTTATCCGGATAGTGCTTATCATTCATTAAAGAAAATGGATGTAAAGTCTTTGTCGCATGCTGATAATGCTCTTTATTCCTTATTGCTCGTTCAGGCTATGGATAAAAATGATATTCCTTTGGAATCAGATTCTCTTATATTGGTAGCGGTTGATTATTTCAAAAATGTTTCAGATTCTTTTCGGAAAGCTCAAACATATTATTATTGGGGTCGATATTATGAAACACAGGATAGTTTGAAACAAGCTACAATGTTATATCTCCGAGCAAGCAGTGCTGTCGAAAAAACGAAAGATTATCGTTTAGCTACATTGATATATTGGAACTTGGGTAATATTTATTATAATAGAGATTGGTATGAAGAAAGTTTAAAGATGCAACGAAAGGCTTTACAATATTCTAAACTAGATAATAACCATAATATTGAGTTTGTATATAGGGATATAGCTCGCTGCTATTTTATGGAGGAACGAGATGATAGTGCATTTTATTATTATCAGCAAGCATTAAATAGTGTAGATACAATTAAACGTCGTGAACTTTATGTTGGATTATTAAATGAATTAGGCCGTTCATATTATGCAATAGGAAACTCTGCTTTGGCATTAGAATATGTATCTCATGCAATTAATTTAGGCACAGATAACAATTTGTACCATTATTATTTGTTGAAAGCTGATATTTATAATTCTTTGAATAATTACGACTCTACAGCTTTATATCTTAAAAAAGCTTTGACTAGTAATGATTTATATATAAAAGCTGCAAGTTATATAGGTCTTTATAGATTAGAAAAAGAACAGAATAATTGGGACTTTGCTATAAAATATAATGATCAATATTTATTTTATAGGGATTCTATAGAGAAGATAGAACAGCGTGAAGAAGTCATTCGGATACAGCAAAAGTATGAGAATGAGAAACTTCAGAATGAAAATAATAAATTGTTATTGAAGTATAAAGATAAAGTTCTAGTTATAAATAGGTTAGTGTTGTTTGGCGTAATTGCTATATTGGGTATTATTTTATTATATGAAATAAGAAAAAACAGAAAGGAGAATACTTTAATGTTAAAAGAATTAGAGCTAAAGAATAAAGATTTAGTTTTAATGATGCAAGCTCAGGAGTTATCTATTCTTCAGAAAAAAACAGCTATATTGCGGGAGCATCTTTATAAAAAGGCATTAGCTGTGAGAAAAATTCCTTCTTTAGATTCATTGTCTCAAATAGAGGCTAATGCTATAGATAAGAAAATATATTTAAGTGATAGGGATTGGGCGGAGCTAATGCAAATGGCGGATGATGTATTTGATGGTTTTATTTTAAAATTGAAAAAAGAGTATCCAACATTATCTCAAGATGATTTGCAATTATGTTTGTTGATCCGTTTGAAAGTTAGCTTGGATGATTTATGTAATATATATTGTGTAGGTAAAGATGCAATTAAGAAACGGAAACAACGTTTGAAAAAAGAACATTTTCTGAAAATAAACAAAAATATAACTCTTGAAGATTTCATCATGAACTTCTAATATATATGGTTAGTGACATTTTGTCCCTACTATAATTACTTGGCATTATTAATTAATAGATTGATAAATAACTATATATAATGCTTTATTGTAGTATAATCTGTCCCTCTATCTCTTAACTATCTTTCTCCTGACATTTTTAATTTTGCATCAGTGTTTGATACTTAATTAAAATAGCATTATGAAAAGTCTAAAATTATTTGTTTTATTAGCTTTGTTTTCTTTTGTGTGTAATGAAGTTATGGCGATTCCTCCTACAACAAGGCAAATAGTGATAAAAGCTCAACAAGATAAAACCCGACCAAAATTTGAAACTCCAGTTGCTAATCTTGATTATGACAAGATAACAATTGAATTTGGTTCATCTGTGAAAACAGATACCCCGGCTCTCTCTCGCTTTGCAATGAGCAATGATGATGTAATTGTTACTATTAAGAATGCAGAAGGTGAAGTAGTTTATGAAGAGGTTGTTGCTCTATCAGAAGGAACAGTTGTTATCTCTTTGGCTGGTTATGAAGAATCAGAAGGATATGTTCTTGATTTAGTATATCCGGGCAATGAAGAATATTATGGAAATTTTGAGATAGAATAAATTAACTGAGTCGTCAGTTAAAATAAAACTTTCTTCTTTGGGATTCTTTTTATTATAAATATGAATTGTCTTATTTAATACCCTTTTAACTTAGACCTAACGTCCCGAGAAGAGAGTTTTATTATTTTATTTTGTTAGTTTCTCTCCGCAATATTTGCAGTATACAGCGTCGTAATCATGTCCATGAGCATGACAGTTGGAGCATTCTTTTAGCTGTATTCTCTTTCGATGTGCATTAATCATAGATACAGAAACAATTCCTGTGGGTACGGCTATAATTGTATATCCTAGTAACATAACGCAGGCAGAAAGGAATCTGCCGAATGCTGTTATGGGAGTTATATCTCCGTAACCTACGGTAGTCAGGGTTACCACTGCCCAATATATACTGTTGGGTATGTTGTTGAATTGACTGTTGGGCAATGAACCTTCTATCATATACATAATAGTGCCGATAGATATAACTAGGATAACCACAAAGAAGAAAAAAACAAAGATTTTCCTACGGCTATCACGTATGGAGTAGAGTAATATTTCCCCTTCGTTTAGAAAATTGAATAGTTTAAAGATACGGAATATCCGAATTAAGCGGAATGTCCTGATAACCATGAAGTAGTGCGCTCCGGAGAAAAAAAAGATCAGGTAAGCAGGAAATGTCGCTAGAAAATCAATGATACCGTAGAAACTGAATATGTATTTTTTTGCCTGAGGTGAACTGTAAACTCGGAGTATATATTCTATTGTGAAGAAAAAGGTAAGTACCCATTCCAGTGTAAGGAATAGAATCTTATACTTTTCTGCGAATGACTGCACACTTTCCAGCATTACTATTATTACACTGAAAATAATGGCACAGATCAGTCCTACATCAAATGCTTTCCCTGCCGGAGTATCCGATTCGAAGATAATGGTGTATAGCCTATGTTGAAGTTTCTTGTCCGCTAAATTCATGTTAAATGATGGTTTATCTCTATAAACAATTATTGGGACAAAAAGATTTGATAAAAAAGAAAGGCATATCTAAAACCACCAGTAGTTTTAGAATATGCCTTCTTATTACGTTATGAATTTTTCTTTTGTATTACTGTAAATGGATGATTTCCATACCTTTCATGATTGCGGCTTCATTCATCGGGATTAAATGATGGTGACGCTCTGGCAGTGTCTTTTTCAAACCTTTCAGTACGCTTTCGATCTTAACCATCGGGCGTAGTTTTAAAAGTCCGCCAAGAACAATCATGTTGAATGCTTTGGAGTTTTTCATCTCATTGGCTGCGTCCATCGCATCGATACGGTATATCTGTATATCCGTACGTGTCGGTGGATTAATGATACCATAACCATCATAGATTAAAATACCTCCGGGTTTTACCTTACTTTCAAATTTTTCCAGAGAAGGTTGGTTTAAGATGATAGCTGTATCATATGTACTGAGGATAGGAGAAGATATTTTCTCATCACTCACAATGACCGTAACATTGGCAGTTCCGCCTCGTTGTTCAGGTCCGTATGCCGGCATCCAGGTTACTTCTTTATCTTCCATCAATCCTGAGTAAGCCAGAATCTTACCCATAGATAGTACTCCCTGTCCGCCGAATCCTGCTATAATTATTTCTTCTTTCATTTGTAATCACATTTGCTAAGTTATTCTTTATCTTTTAAATCACCCAGCGGATAGAATGGGAACATATTCTCTTCCATCCATTTGTTAGATGCTTCAGGAGACATTTTCCATCCGGAGTTACAAGTAGATACGATTTCTACAAGATTAGAGCCTTTTCCGTTCATGGAATTTTCAAATGCCTTGCGGATCGCTTTTTTCGCCTTACGGATTGCAGGAACGTTTTGTACGGATTGGCGGGTTACATAAGCCGTGCCTTCCAATGTTGCAGCAATTTCCGTCATCTTCAAAGGATAGCCATGCAAGTTTACATCACGTCCGTAAGGGCAAGTTGCCGTCTTCATGCCAACTAGGGTTGTGGGAGCCATTTGTCCTCCGGTCATACCATAGATAGCGTTATTAATAAAGATAATCGTAATGTTTTCGCCACGGTTTAAAGCATGGATTGTTTCAGCAGTTCCTATACAAGCCAAGTCACCGTCACCTTGGTAAGTAAATACTAGTCTGTCAGGCCAAAGGCGTTTCATTGCGGTAGCTACGGCAGGAGCGCGTCCGTGAGCAGCTTCTTGCCAATCTATATCAAGATAATTGTAGATGAATACGGCACAACCTACCGGCGATACTCCGACAGCTTTGTTTTCCAATCCCATCTCTTCGATTACTTCTGCGATTAATTTGTGTACTACACCATGGCTGCAACCCGGACAGTAATGCATCGGGTTATCATTCATCAGGGTAGGTTTTTTGTAAACCAGGTTTTCGGGGTTTATTATTTCTTCTTTAGTCATAATTTCTTTCCTTTATTATCGGGTGAATCGTATAAAGAACTCCATTAGTTTCAGAAAGACAGCAACACCGCATACATACATAAAAGGGTGTTTGTCATCCATTGTGAAATACATGATAACTGATGCTAATGCCAGAACCATGAAAAGGATGTTCAGTATATTTCTTAACTTATCGGTACTCATTCGTACTTACTTGATTAACTTCTCTTTGATAGCATTCACCACTTCATCCGGATCGGGAACAATACCGCCGAGACGTCCGAAATGTTCTACCTTTACTTTTCCGTTTACAGCCAGACGAATATCTTCAACCATTTGTCCGGCGTTCAATTCTACTGAAAGCATACCTTTTACTTTATTGGCATAATCAGCGATTGCTTTGGATGGGAAAGGCCACAAAGTAATTGGGCGTAATAATCCGACTTTAATGCCTTCTGCTCGTGCCATTTCCATTGCTTTTTGGGCAATACGTGCGCAAGAACCGAATGCAATCATCAAATAATCCGCATCTTCACAGTTGATTTCTTCGAAGCGAACCTCATTCTCTTCGATTTCTTTATATTTAGCTTGCAAATGAATATTACGGACTTCCATAATATCCGGTTTCAATTCCAATGAAGTGATGATATTGGGTTCGCGGGTTTTAGGTTTACCTGTAGTTGCCCATGGGCATTGAGCTATGATTTCAGTTTCTGTGCGACGTGGCTTTTGAGGAGGAAGTACTACTTTTTCCATCATTTGACCGATAACACCGTCTGCAAGTATGATAGTCGGGTTGCGGTATTTAAATGCAAGTTCAAATCCTAGAGCTACGAAATCTGCCATTTCCTGAACTGAGTTAGGAGCTAAGGCAATGAGACGATAGTCACCGTGTCCGCCACCTTTTACTGTCTGGAAATAATCAGCCTGACTAGGTTGGATTGTTCCAAGGCCGGGACCTCCACGCATTACATTGACAATCAGACAAGGAAGTTCTGCTCCTGCAATGTAGGAGATACCTTCTTGTTTTAAGCTGACACCGGGGCTTGACGAAGAGGTCAGTACCATTTTTCCGGTTCCTGCTCCTCCGTACACCATGTTAATTGCAGCTACTTCACTTTCAGCCTGAAGAACAACCATTCCGGTAGTTTCCCAAGGTTTAAGTTCGGCAAGCGTTTCCAATACCTCCGATTGAGGAGTGATGGGGTATCCAAAATAGCCGTCGGCACCACAGCGGATAGCTGCGTGTGCAATAGCTTCGTTCCCCTTCATTAATACTACTTCTTCTGCCATATCTTTTGGAATTACAAGTTTTCTGATTATAAATTATACGTTTTCTACTTTTACTTTATATACGGAGATGCATCCGTCCGGACAAACCGTTGCGCATGAAGCGCAGCCGTTGCAGGTATCTTCAAGTATCTGCTGGGCAAAGTTATACCCTTTGATGTTTACTTCTTTTTTAGTTAATGACAGAACGTTGAGCGGACAAGCCACCACACAAAGGTTACATCCTTTGCACCGCTCGGTGTCTACTACGATTGCTCCTTTAATTTTAGCCATAATGATTAGGTTTATTGATTGTACATATCTTTATTATAAAAATTCAGAATGTCCATAAGTATTTCTTTTGCTTGGAGAGCCGGGCTTTCCGGATTAATTTCGATTGCCGATAAATAATTGTTTAGGGCATTCTTCCAGTCACCTAGTTTGCGGTAAGCATTTCCACGCAGATAATAAGCCTCATCACAAGTTGAAGGATTGTTTGTGATGATAACGTCCAACTCTTTGATGGCTTGGTCTATACAACCTTGACTGATAAGCATTTTGATATTATTTAGCTGTTCCATCTTTGTCTTGACATCTGTTTGTAATTACAAAGATAGTTTTTATTTGGAAAAAAGAAGCATAATGTTAGAAGAAAAAAAAGAAATAGATGTTTTTTTATGATCCGCGATGAGAGTAAACACTATATATTGACTATTTGTTATAACTATTATGAGAAAAATAGTATTTATAATCCTGTTAGCCATCGTGTTTGCTCCGGTAGTGATGGCTAGAAAAAAGGTGGCGGTAGTGCTTAGCGGAGGTGGCGCGAAAGGAACGGCACATATAGGTGCGTTGAAAGTGATAGAAGAAGCCGGGATTCCGATTGATTATATTGTCGGAACAAGTATGGGAGCTATTGTAGGCGGATTATATTCTATCGGTTATACGGCGCACCAACTGGATAGTATGGTCAATAAGCAGGACTGGGCATTTCTTCTTAGTGATAAATTACTACCGGATGAACAGACGTTTATGCAAAAAGAACAGGCGGGGATGTATCAGCTATCATTCCCGTTCAGTATAGGAAAAGGTAAAAAGTTTGTAGGAGGCGGGGTTATCAACGGTCAAAACTTATCCAATCTTTTTACGGAATTGACGGTAGGATATAATGTGCCTTTGGATTTTAATGATTTTCCGATTCCTTTTGCTTGTGTAGCTACGAATGTGGTGAACGGTGAAGCGGTTATATTTCATCAGGGATTATTGGATGAGGCGATGCGGGCAAGCATGGCCATTCCGGCTGTGTTCACTCCGGTACGTATGGATAGTATGGTGCTTGTGGATGGTGGAATGGTCAATAATTTCCCGGTGAATATAGCGTATGAGATGGGGGCCGACGTGGTAATTGGTATTGATGTACAGTCGCCTTTGCTCGATGCTGCCGAACTTACGGGTACGAAAGAAATACTTTTGCAGCTGATCGGCTTGACCGGTCAGAATTTGTATGATGAGAATAAAAAACGAACAACGCTTTATATCCATCCTGATGTAAAGGGATTTTCGACAGCCAGTTTTAGCAAGCAGGCGATAGATACGCTTATTGTAAATGGCGAAAGGGCGACAATGGATAAATGGCCGGAACTAATGAAACTAAAAGAAAGTATTGGGGTGGGGGAAGATTATCGTCCTATGCCTCATGGCCCTTTTACCGCAAAATATCATCCTCGTAGTGAAACTTCAGAGGAACGGAAACATAATTTTTCGGAAACGTTCTTCCGTCATAGTACACTTAATTTCGGACTTGGCTTTGATACGGAAGTGATTGGCTCTTTGTTGATGAATGCGACGATGTATCTGGATGGAAAGGTTAATTCACGTCTTGCGCTGACCGGACTGTTAAGTAAAAATCCGTTGGTCAGGGCTGACTATTCGGTGTTACTAAAGAAAGAACAGAGTGTGAATGCTGGTTTTGAGTTTCGATACAATGATATTGATATTTATAATAAAGGTCATAGAAAATATAATGCTACTTATCGTTATTACAGAGGTGCTCTTAGTTATTCTAATGTATTCAACAGGCGATTGAAACTAGAGGCGGGTCTGCGGTATGAGTTTTTCGACTATGATTCTTTCTTATATAATAAGGAGAGCGAGGGAACTTTAAAAGTTTCTCCCGAAGGATTCTTCAGCTATTTTGCGAATCTTGATATTGAAGGTTTCGATCAATGGTATTTTCCGGAAAAAGGTTTCCGGTTCAATGCCAGTTGTTCCGTTTATACGGATAATCTGGTAAATTATAAGAATCATATACCTATTGCCGCATTTAATTTATCCGTGGAAACGGTTGCGAGAATAACGGATCGTTTTGCCGTCCTTCCGGCTCTTTACGGACGTATGCTGACGGGCAAAGACATACCTTTCTCTTACTTAAATGCTTTGGGAGGTACTACTTTTGGACGGTATGTGCCGCAACAAATGCCTTTTGCCGGATTGGGGCATCTTGAAGTGCAGGAGAACTCAACAATCGTAGCCCGTGTGAAACTCCGTCAACGCATCGGGAGTAAAAACTATGTTTCCGTCACAGGTAATTACGGACTGACGGAAAACAGCCTTTTGCATCTGACAGAGGGTAAAAATCTCTGGGGTGTGGCTGCCGGATATGCTTATAACAGTTTGTTCGGTCCTTTGGAAGCTCAATTTGGTTTTACGGGGATTACCCATCGATTGAAGTTTTATGCATCCATAGGATATGTGTTCTGATATACAACCGTTTAGTTGTTGTCTGAAACTCGAAAAAAAGAGATACGGTCGATTGTTTGCAAACGATAGGAGTTTGTGATCGACGGACCGTATGTTTGTTTGCAACGGACCGTACCTTTGTAAAATCACCTAAGGGAGCGTTGCTTTTCGCTCAAGGGAGTGATGCCTAACGCCTAAGGGAGCGTTGGCTTATATCTACTGGGGCGTAAGCCAACGCTCCCTTGAGCGATTTTAGCTTGCTTATTTTGCCTATTTAGCTGTTATTTAATTTACTTTGACTTGCCTTCACCTTATCACCTTTTACAGTCTTGTCTCTGATTGATAGGATATTATAGTGAAGGCACTTTTTCTTAGTTGAGAATAGAGAAAGCCGATGGTTCGCGGATAACACCGATTAAGCGGATGAAGACGGATTTTAAGATTATTATTCCGTTATAATCAGCCTAATCAGCGTTATCCGTGAACCAAGTTCTTTAAATTTCTTGTAGAAAAAGTTTACACAACTCTTAATTCTCAACTCAAAAAGTGCCTTCACTTTTATTGCTTGTATCGCAATAACTTACATTAAAAAGTGAAGATGTGAACCTATGGTTATTAAATTGAAATAAGAGCGCTTTTATAGATAGGGGAGACTCTTTTATGGAAAAATCCCCTTATTCTTTCCTTGCAATTCAGAGTGCGAGGATGGAATAAGGGGATTTAAACTCTATATTATTTTATTTGCTTATGGGAATCTTGTTGATTCTCCGGATATGACGTCCGCCTTCAAATTCGGTGGAGAAGAATTGTTCCATTATCTGAACAGCTTCCTCGTTGGTGATGAAACGTCCCGGCATAACCAGAATGTTTGCATCATTATGAAGTCGTGCCAAATGAGCAATTTCCGGTATCCAGCAGAGAGCTGCACGGATTCCCTGATGCTTGTTGAGTGTCATGTTTATTCCGTTGCCGCTGCCACAAATGGCGATGCCCGGATAACATTCTCCCGCTTCAACGGCAAGTGCCAATGGGTGAGCGAAATCCGGATAATCCACACTTTCGCATGAATTAGTTCCGAAATCCTTGTAAGGCCATCCTTTGGCATCCAGCCATGTTCTTACAAATTCTTTTAGTTCAAAGCCTGCATGGTCACAAGCTAACCCTATTGTTTTCATTATAACATTGCTTTTACTTGGTTATATACGTTTTCTGCTGTGAAACCAAGTTTCTCGTCGAGCACTTTGTAAGGAGCGGAGAAACCGAATGATTCCAGACCGAATACTTTACCGTTGGCACCTACAAGTCCTTCTAAGTTCACCGGAAGTCCTGCTGTCAGACCAAATACTTTGGCACCTGCCGGTATTACGGATTCTTGATATTCTTTGCTTTGGCTGCGGAATAATCCTTCGGACGGAACAGATACGATACGTACTTTGACACCGTCTTTACGAAGTAATTCTGCACCTGCTATCAATGTTGCTACTTCCGAACCGGAAGCTACCAGGATAATATCAGGATTTGCATCCGAACCGGCTACGATGTATGCACCTTTGTCTACGCCTTTATAGTCATTACCTGCCGGAAGGTTCTTAATGTTCTGACGGGAGAGGATAAGTGCGGTCGGGGTGGATACGTTGTCCATCGCGAGCTTCCATGCTTCTGTCGTTTCTTCTGCATCGGCAGGACGGAGAACAAGCATAGAGTTATGTCCCTTGTGATTCTTTAGTTTCTCCATCAGTCGGATTTGTGCTTCCTGTTCTACCGGTTCATGGGTAGGACCATCTTCACCGACACGGAATGCGTCATGGCTCCAGATAAATTTAACCGGTTGTTCCATTAGGCAAGCCATGCGGACAGCAGGTTTCATATAGTCGGAGAATACGAAGAATGTGGCACATGCAGGGATAACGCCACCGTGAAGTGACATACCGATGCAGATACATGCCATAGATAATTCGGAAACACCTGCTTGAAGGAATGCTCCGGTGAAATCACCTTTCGTGAAAGCATGGGTTTTCTTCAAGAAACCGTCTGTCTTGTCTGAGTTCGACAAGTCGGCTGAAGATACAATCATATTTTCAACCTGCACAGCCAATGCACCGAGTACGGTTGCCGATGCGGCACGGGTTGCACTATCCGGTTTTTGTTGGATAGCTGCCCAGTCTACTTTCGGAGCTTTGCCTGAGAAGAATGTGTCGAGCTTGGCAGCAAGTTCTGGGTTTGCTTTTGCCCATTGAGCCTGAGCCTCTTTCTTGCCGGCTACTATTTTCTTCAACTCTTCCGCACGCTTGGCATAGAGTTCTTTTACTTCGCTGAATATTTGGAACGGATTGGTAGGATCGCCACCTAAATGCTTGATGGTTGCATCATAAGAAGCACCGCTTGCGCTCAACGGCTGACCGTGAGTGGAGCATTTACGTTCAAAGTTATCTCCGGCTTCCGTAACCGCGCCTTTACCCATGATTGTTTTACCAATAATAAGTGTAGGACGTTCTTTCTCTGCTTTAGCTTCAACCAAAGCCTTACGGATCTGGTCGGGATCATTGCCGTTGATGGTAATGACTTTCCAATTCCATGCTTCATATTTCTTGGCAACATCTTCACTTGTTACGGCATTGGTATCCGTAGAAAGCTGAATGTCGTTAGAGTCGTAGAACATAATCAGGTTGTCCAAGCCCAAGTGTCCGGCAAGACGTCCTGTTCCCTGAGATATTTCTTCTTGTATGCCTCCATCGGAAATGAAAGCGTAAATGGTTTGTCCCATTACTTCACCGAAACGTGCTTTAAGGAATTTAGCTGCGATAGCTGCGCCTACTGCATAGGCATGTCCTTGTCCCAACGGACCGGAAGTGTTTTCGATGCCTCTCATGACGTCTACTTCCGGATGTCCCGGAGTAGGGCTTCCCCATTGGCGGAATTCTTTGAGTTCGTCGAGTGTGAATTTACCTGTAAGTGCCAATGTTGAGTACAACATGGGCGACATGTGTCCCGGATCGAGGAAGAAGCGGTCGCGACCTATCCATTTAGGGTTTTCCGGGTCGTATTCCAAGAACTCGGAATAAAGTACATTGATAAAGTCGGCACCACCCATAGCACCGCCCGGATGCCCGGAATTGGCTTTCTCTACCATCGAAGCTGCCAGGATACGTATGTTGTCGGCAGCACGGTTCATAAGTTTACTATCATTCATGTCAGGATATCGTTTATGTTTCTTGCAAAGATAATGGATTACCCCCAATTATCCACCAAGCTAATGTGTATTTTTATTCTATCTGTAACAGTTATAAGCAGGGAAAAGTTCGTAGGGGAAGATAAGTCGTGCCGATGCAGAGCAATAAGAGTGTTCTGCATCGGTGACTTTGATGTTATTTATTGAATAATTCCTTTTCTGTGAATGCTCCCAACTTGATATATTTGTCATATATCTCCTGATAGGCTTTGGCATTCGCCTCATTGGGGAAGTATTCTTTTGCGAAACCGGAGTTCATGGCTGCCTGTGCATCTTCCACTTTGGAATAGATACCTGCTGCTGTTGCAGCAAACATGGCGGCACCAAGTGCGCAGGCCTGATCTGTTTTGCATACTTTGATAGGCATATTCAGCACATCACTCAGGGTTTGCATCACAAAAGGCGACTTCAATGCGATGCCTCCGATACCGATTACATTGTCGATGCGTACACCTTCGTTGCGGAAACGGTCTACGATGGCTTTGGAACCGAAAGCGGTTGCTTCCACCAATGCGCGGAAAATACGAGGGGCGGTGCTGCCCAATGTCAATCCGGTAATCGTACCTTTCAACAGTTGGTTGGCATCCGGCGTGCGGCGTCCGTTCATCCAATCGGTTGCGATGATGGTGCTCTCACTTACCGGTATCTTTTCTGCTTCTGCGGTGAGGGCGGGAATGATACGGTCACAGGCTTCCTCTATCAGTTTTGCTTTGGTAGCTTCATCAATCAGGGAAGAGTGCCCGATAATATTCTTCAACGGGAACTCCAGTACACGCTTGAACCATGCATAGATGTCACCGAATCCGGATTGTCCGGCTTCCAAACCTACCATACCCGGAATAACAGAACCGTCTACTTGTCCGCAGATACCTCTGATCAGATTATGACCGATTTCTTCGTAGGAGGCTACCATCACATCGCAGGTAGATGTACCGATGACACGTACGAATGTGTGAGGTGTTACACCGGCACCGACAGCACCCATGTGACAGTCGAACGCTCCTCCGGCAACCACTACATTTGTTGTCAGTCCCAAGCGTTTTGCCCATTCGGGAGAGAGCGTGCCTACTGCTTTGTCGGCCGTTTCGGTCTTGGTGAACAATCTGTTGCGGAATCCGGCCAATGCAGGGTCGAGCTTGGTCAGGAACTCTTCGCTTGGCAGTCCGTCCCATTTCTCATGCCACATGGCTTTGTGACCGCAGGCACAACGGCTGCGGACAATGTCTTTCGACTTGCTTACTCCTGTGATGAGTGCCGGCAACCATTCGCAGTATTCCACGATGGAGTAGGCTTTCTCTCTTACCTTCGGGTCTTCACGGAGGATATGCAGTGCTTTTGCCCAATACCATTCGGAGGAGTAGATGCCTCCTTCGTAGGCAGTGTAGTCGATATCCCATTCTTTGCTGAGCTTATTGATCTCGGCTGCTTCCTGCACGGAAGTATGGTCTTTCCAGAGGACGAACATGGCATTCGGGTTCTCGGCAAATTCAGGCAGCAGGGCGAGGGGAGTACCATTCTCATCAGTGAAGGCGGGAGTGCTTCCGGTAGTGTCGAAAGCAATACCTACTACCTGTTCGGCTGTTCCGGCAGGACACTGTGCGAGGGCTTCCCGCACGCTCACCTCCAATGCCTCGATATAGTCCAACGGGTGTTGGCGGTATTGATTAATGGAGGGATTGCAATACTTGCCCTCTTTCCATCGCGGATAATATTTCACGGCGGTGGCAAGTTGTTCGCCTGTCTGGGCATTGACGACGATGGCGCGGGCTGAGTCGCTGCCATAGTCTAAACCTATTACGTATTTCATATTAGTTACGAATTATGAATTATGAATTACGAACTCTTTTTTCGCATGGTTAGCGTTATGGAGGTAAGGAGCTTTAATAACTCTTCGCAGTCTTGCTGCATAGAGCTGTATTGCTCCGTAGATATATAACCGGTTCTTTGGAGCAGCTCCAACCAATAGAGGGTTTCCTCTCCCTCTTTGCGTGAAATTGATAACTTGTGTATGAAGTCGGCATCAGATTCTGCACGTACTGACTCTGCAATATTTGCCCCAATAGAGGTTCCTGCACGCAGAACTTGTTTGCTCATGACAAACTCTTTCTTTTCCTCTGTGAGGAACTTGTAGAAGTTTACAATTCTTACTGCAAATTCAATGGCCTTTTCCTTTAATACGTTATCTTTCATGACCTATACTTTATCGGAATTCGTAATTCATAATTCGGAATTATAACAGTGCTTTATTCAGCATATAATACACCTCATTCATCCTCAGTTCTTTCTTGAACTCGCTGATGGTGGTATTCTCATCAATGACTACCATTTCGATGCCTGCCATCTCGGCGTAATCCTCCAGATATTCCACTGTGAGGTCATAGGAGAAGCTGGTGTGGTGAGTACCTCCGGCAAGAATCCATGCTGCGGCACCTACTTCGAGGTTAGGACGCGGAATCCACAGTGCGGAAGCTACCGGGAGCTTGGGCAGCGGTTTACTCTTGATACAATCCACTTTATTTACGATGAGGCGGAAACGGTTGCCAAGATCGACGATGGTAGCAGCAACACCTTCACCTTGTTTGCTGGTGAAAACCAGACGTGCTGTCTCGCTGTCGATACCGATGCTGAGGCGGTGTACTTCCAGTTTAGGCTTCTGTTCGGCTATCAGCGGGCAGACTTCCAACATGTGTGCCTGAAGGATGGCACTGCGTTCGCCGTCGAAGTTCAGTGTATAGTCTTCGAGGAAAGAGCAACCCTTAGGCATGCCCTGACTCATGAACCACATGGTACGGTAGAGGGCGGCAGTCTTCCAGTCGCCTTCAGCACCGAAACCATAACCTTCTGCCATGAGGCGTTGTGAAGCGAGGCCGGGTATTTGGTCGAACAACCCCAAGTCGTCAAAGTTGGTAGTGAAGGCTTTGGCACCTTTGTCTTTCAGCAGACGACGGAGGGCTATCTCGGCTTTGGCGGAGTTCCACACTTTGGTGTAGGCTTCCGTACCTTCTTTCTCCAGTTCGGGAGCATGGTCGTATTCTTGGAAATAAGTGGCTACAAGTGCCTTTACGTCTTTATCTTCCACAGCCGTATAGTATTCCATCAGGTTGTTTACCGGACAATAATCCACGTGATAGCCCAATACCTGCTCGGCACTGACCTTGTCACCATCGGTCACGGCTACGTTGTTCATCTGGTCGCCGAAACGTACGATGAGCATATCCTGAGCATCTGCCCATGCAGCAGCCACGCGCATCCATGCGGCTATCTGTGCCTGAGCTTTTTCATCTTGCCAATGGCCTACCACAACTTTGCGGTTCTTGCGCATACGGGTGACGATGTGTCCGAATTCACGGTCGCCGTGAGCCGATTGGTTCAGGTTCATGAAGTCCATGTCCATCGTATCCCAAGGTATCTCCTTGTTAAACTGTGTGTGGAAGTGCAGCAACGGTTTGCGGAGTTCCTGTAATCCGTGTATCCACATCTTGGCGGGAGAGAAGGTGTGCATCCAAGTGATGACGCCTACGCAACGGTCGTCATTGTTGGCTGCCTTGAAAGCTGCCGTCACCTCACGGGATGAATTTACCGTACCTTTATATACTACCTTGACGGGCAGACGGCCGCTGTCGTTCAATCCCTTTACCATCTCGTTAGAGTGTGCATCTACTGCCACAACTGCGTCGCCTCCGTAAAGGAGCTGTGCTCCGGTGACGAACCATACTTCGTAATTATCAAATGCTTTTTCCATACTAATGTTGTTTATACTATCTATTATTAATCTTGTTATTGCGCTCCAGCCGCGCAGGCTCTTCATTTCTTTTCCGCAGGGAAAAGAAACGGAAGCAAAGAAAAGCTGCCGTCTGCGTTCCGAAGCTACTTCGCTCGGTCAAGGGCTAAACGAAACGAACTCGCTAACGCTCAAACAGCGTTTCGTTCTCGACGCCCTCTCTGTCGCTCCGCTTCACGCTTCTGCACTGAGGACGGGATCTGTGGCCGCCCCTCTTTAGTTTGGTCGACCATTCCTTACGTGTACCGGTCGATCGGTCCTTATGCGGACTGCCCTACCGGTCCTTACGTGTTCATGCCTATGTGAACGTATGTGTTCACTATACCACGAACGTACGTGTTCATGGGTACACGAACAGTAGTGTTCACTATGGCACGAACGTATGCGTTCGCTATATCACGAACAATTACCCCTGCCCATAGTAGGCGTTCGGCCCGTGCTTGCGGCTGAAGTGCTTCTCCACGAGTAGCGGATTCATCGTCAACGCAGGGTTCACGGCGTAGGCGATGCTTGCCATCTTGGCCACCTGCTCCATGACAACGGCGTTGTGAACGGCATCGGCTGCATCCCGTCCCCATGCGAAAGGTCCGTGATTCTTCACCAGTACACCCGGCGTATGAACAGGATTCAACTCCTTGAAACGGTGTACGATGACATTGCCTGTCTCCCGTTCATAAGCACCTTCTACTTCCTCCGCCGTCATATCCGCCGTGCAGGGGATGGCATCGTGGAAGTAATCGGCATGTGTAGTTCCGATGTTGGGAATATCCAATCCGGCCTGAGCCCACGCTGTGGCGTAGGTGGAATGCGTATGAACCACTCCGCCCGTCTCGGGGAACGCTTTATATAACACGATATGGGTGGGAGTGTCGCTGGAAGGTTTCAACCGTCCTTCCACCACATTACCGTCGAGGTCTACCACCACCATATCGTCTGCTGTCATTACATCGTAATCCACTCCGGAAGGTTTGATGACTACCAACCCGCTTGTGCGGTCGATAGCCGAGACGTTTCCCCAAGTGAAAATCACCAATCCATGCTTCACCAAGTCAAGGTTGGCACGGAATACTTTCTCTTTTAATGCTTCTAACATAGTTCTTTTATATTAGTTCTAAATCTTTATCAATGCCGATGGTGCGCGGATGACGCTGATTAGGCTAATTGGTGCGGGTTAATACTCCATATCCGTCTTCATCCGTTTGATCCGTGTTATCCGCGAACCTCGTTCTTATTCTTTGTTGAGCATGGATTGTTAGAGTTTGAATCTCGGGTCTTTACGGTAAACCTTATTGTTGAACTTGTACAACGCAGCCCCACGCTTTGATCCCGATTTATCTATCTTATCTGTCTTCTCAATATAGTCCATCTCCGCTACCCGTTTGCGGAAGTTGCGCTTGTCGATGTCCTCGCCGTAGATGGCTTCGTACAGGCTTTGCAACTGCGACAGGGTAAACAGCTTAGGCAGCAGATTGAATCCGATGGGTTCCGTAGAGGCTTTCATACGCATCAATTCCCGGGCCTGCTCTACCATCTGCGGATGGTCGAATATCAGTTCGGGCAGCTCGTTGATGTTTACCCAAAACGCATTGTGCTTCTGTACCAATTCGCGGTCGGACTCATTGATATTCAGCAATGCATAATAGGCAACGGAAACTACCCGTTCGCCCGGATCCCGCTCTATTTCTCCGAATGTGCCTACCTGCTCCATGTACACGTCCGTCAGTCCGGTCAGCTCGGATAATACCCGTTTGGCAGCATCATTCACACTTTCATTCTCTTGTACGAATCCTCCCATCAACGACCACTGTCCTTTGGCTGGCTCGAAGTTCCGCTTCAGCAGGAGCAGGCTTAACTCCCCCTGATTGAATCCGAAGATAATGCAGTCTACTGCTACGTAAAACTTGGGGTGATGGTTATAATAATTTGTCATATACCTTAATTGTTTTACTGTTATTAATGCCGATGACGCCGATTGGGCTGATTGGAACGGATTTAATATGATTAATCCGTCTTTATCCGTTCGATCCGCGTCATCAGTGAACCTTGTTCTTTTGCTTTCCAATCATCGCTTGTCGAAACAAGAGGGTTTGTGACCCCTACCAGAAGTACCAATAGAAAGCGGCGGTAATCCCTAGGATGATAATCGTATGAATAACATCCCATTTGTCCCAACTTGCGCGAGTCGCAGCTTTCTGCTCGGCCGTAGCCGTTCCGAATACAAGTCCCTGAATCTTTTCTGCCGTAGGTGCTTTGGTCAATAAGCTGACAACGATTACTACGATAATACAGAATAAGAACATCCATCCGCAGAAGAACAGCCAGTTCATATCATAGAACAGGTATTTGAAGAGTGAATCACCTGCCTCGCCGGCGTTACTGTAATACACCTTAGCTCCCAGACGGGTCAATCCGATGACCATACCCGAGATAAGTCCCCACATACCGCCTTGAGCCGAAGTACGTTTCCAGCATATACCCAGCAGGAACGCTGCGGCAATACCCGGAGCCAATACCGACTGTACGTCTTGCAGATAGGTATAAAGCACATCACCGACGCTACGCATGATGGGAATCCAAAGGATACCCAGAATAACGATCACTACCGTTGCAATCTGTCCGATGGTAACAAGATGCTTTTCCGAAGTTTGAGGGCGGAAGCGTTTATAGAAGTCGATGGTGAACAGCATGGCGGACGAGTTGAACAGTGATGCGAGTGAACTCATAAGAGCTGCAAGGATACCGCAAACCACCAGGCCTTTTACGCCGGCAGGCAATAGTTTGGCAACCAATGTCGGGAAAGCAGCATCGGCATTCGCACTGCCGTTGGCAAGCAATGGCAGGAATCCTTCTCCTCCGGCTGCCAAACTGTGTTGATGAAGTGCAAATGCAATCATACCCGGAATAAGGAACAGGAATACAGGCAGCAGTTTCAGGTATGCTCCGAAGATAGTACCGCGTCGTGCTTCCTTCTGGTTCTTACCGGACAACACACGTTGCACGATGAACTGGTCTGTACACCAATACCAGAAACCGATAATAGCCGAACCGATCAGTGCTCCCAGCCAAGGGAAGTTCGGGTCGCCATTGTTGCGTATCAGATTCGTCATCGTATCTCCATATTCATTCACTGTTACGGCACTACAAGTACGTATCATCTCGTCCCATCCACCTAATTCCTTGAATCCAAGTACAAGGATAATCAATGAACCGAGTAACAGGATAGGCGTTTGAAGAACAGATGTATAAAGTACGGACTTCATACCACCGAAGATCGTATAAACGGCAGTCAACAATACAAGCCCGATGGCAGCGATCCAAAAGAAGTCAATCCCCCATAATTCTTTGATGCCGAATACCTGCTGGAATACTAATCCTCCGGCATATACGGTAACGGCAACCTTTGTCAGTACATAACTGACCAATGAAATCACGGAAAGTATCGTACGTGATTGCGGATTATAACGTCTTTCCAAGAACTCCGGCATAGTATAAACCATACTTCTGGTGTAGAACGGAACGAATACCCAACCTAAAATAAGTATCATCCATCCCTGAATTTCCCAATGTGCCATAGCCATACCGCTTGAAGCACCTGCACCGGCAAGTCCGATAAGATGTTCCGAACCAATGTTAGATGCAAAGATAGAGGCACCGATAGCCAGCCATGTGGCATCACGTCCACCTAAGAAGTAATCTGCCGAATTATTCTGCTTTTGTCTGACCACCCAGACGATGATTCCTATAAGGGCTAAAAAGAATACCCCGATAACTAACCAATCTAAAAATTCCATACTATATAGTTTAAGAGTTAACGATTATTTCTCTACTGAGAATTTATATATACATTCACTGTTGTAAGTTTGTCCCGGTTCCAGTATTACAGAAGGCCATTCCGGTTTGTTAGGACTGTCAGGGTAGTGCTGTGTTTCTAAACAAACGGATGCACGTTGATTGTATACGATGCCTTTCTTTCCTTTCACCGTTCCGTCAAGGAAGTTGCCTGTATATACTTGAATGCCCGGCTCATTAGTATAAACTTCTACACTGATGCCACTGGTAGGAGAAGTCAATTTTGCAGCCGGTTGGGTGATATCTCCTGCTGTGTTCAATACCCAGTTATGGTCATATCCGTTGCCGTTCTTCAGTTGTGCAAATTCAAAGTTAGCTACATCTTGTCCCACCATTTTGGGAGTAGTGAAATCCATTGGAGTTTCCTTCACCGGAAGTATTTCACCGGTTGTCATAAATGTACTGTCTACCGGAGTATAATAGTCTGCATTAACATATAGAATGTGATCGGTAGCTGCATTTGCCGGATTACCGGATAGATTGAAATACGAATGTTGTGTCATGTTGATTATCGTTTTCTTATCCGTAGTTGCAGAATATTTGATGTCGATGGCATTGTCGTCCGTCAGTTTGAAAAGTACGGTAGCCGTTAGGTTTCCGGGAAAGTTCTCGTCACCATCCGGAGAGATGCGGGTCAGTTCCAATGTCGTGCTATCTATCGGATTAGCTTGATAAACTTGGTATTGCCATCCTTTAGGACCTCCATGTAAACAGTGTCCATAATTGTTTATAGGTAGTTGAATGGTGTCTCCATCCAAAACAAACTGCCCATGATCTATACGGTTGGCGTATCTTCCGATGGATGCGCCGAAGTCACTAGGAACATTAATATAGTCAGCCACGCTGTCGAATCCCAAAACAACATCTTGCATATTGCCATCTTTATCGGGTACCATGATGGAAACGATTCTTCCTCCGAAGTTAGTGATACACACCTCCATACCATTGGTGTTTTTAAGTGTGAACAGTTTTGTGGCTTCTCCGTTTACTTCGGTTACAAAGTTTTGAGGATTTAATCCTGATAAAGTGGTGACAGTCGTTTTCTGTTTTGTAGTACAAGATGCCAGAATAAGCATTCCTAATCCCATACTGAATACAAGCTTCTTCATGTCTTTCATTGGTGATGATATTAATAATTTCTACTGTAATTTAATGGTGTAAAAGTAACACTTATTACGATACAATATATAGGTAATTAGTATGTTATGCAACATGAAAGCAATAATAATTGTAATATTTACACTTTAAAGAGCTTGAAATAAAAAAAGTGTAATATCACAATCGATATTACACCTTATTATATATAGAAAATTATATAGTCTTATTCAATTCTGCGAGAACCGTTTCCAATTACTACATCGTATACTTTCGGACTTCTACCGAATTTAGCTTTGAATCTGTCTTTAGCTGTAGCAATGAAAGTATCGTAGAGCTCATTTTTTACCAAATTGATAGTACAACCACCGAAGCCGCCACCCATTACTCGTGAACCGGTAACACCACAATCAAATGCTATGTCATTCAAAAAGTCGAGTTCTTCGCAGCTTACTTCATACAATTTGCTCATACCATAATGTGTTTCGTACATCTTTTGCCCAACTGTTTCATAGTCGCCTTTTTCCAATGCATCGCAAACATCAAGTACGCGCTGTATTTCTTCGATAACGTATTCGGCACGCATATAATCTTCTTGGCTGATTTCAGCTTTTGATTCATTCAACATTTCCATAGTACAATCACGAAGGAATTCTACATGAGGATGTTTTTTCTGAATAGCTGCTACAGCTGCTTCACAACTTTGTCTGCGTTTGTTGTAAGCAGAAGAAGCCAATTCATGTTTTACAACTGAATCGACCAATACTAAACGGTATCCTTCCGGTTTAAATGGGAAATACTGATATTCCAGTGAACGACAATCTAAACGGATGAGGCTGCCTTCTTTTCCGAATACGGAAGCAAATTGATCCATTATACCACAATTAACTCCACAATAGTTATGCTCAGTAGCTTGACCTACTTTCGCTAATTCGAATTTATCTATTTTATTTTCACCGAAAAGTTCATTAATAGCAAATGCATAAGTGCTTTCCAAAGCTGCCGATGATGACATCCCTGCTCCTAGAGGTACATCACCTGCAAAAGCTGTATCAAAACCTTTTACGTTTACGCCTCGTTTGATCATTTCACGGCATACACCGAAAATATATCTTGCCCAGCTTGCTTTTGGGGCATCTTCTTCTTGCAAACCGAATTCTGTGTAATCTTTTAAGTCGATGGAGTAGGCACGTACTTTGTCTGTTCCGTTAGGTTTGATTTCGGCAAGCATGCCTTTGTCTACCGCACCCGGAAATACAAATCCGCCATTATAGTCGGTATGCTCACCAATCAGATTGATACGTCCCGGAGAAGCGTATATCGAACCGGTTGTTCCATCAAAATGCTTAATAAAGCGGCTTCTTACAAATTCTATATCCATGATATTATACGTTTAAAGGTTTATAATTATATACCCGCACATTATTTTGTACGGGTATACCTTAATTCTTTATTATTCTACAGGAATATTTTTATTTACGTTCTTACAACCGATAAGTGCATACCATAGCAGATAAGCTACACAGACAAACATAACCCAGTAACTGCTGAGGTAACCGGCTACGTCGGCAACATATCCTTGAATTAAAGGAATGATACCTCCACCGCAAACCATGACCATAAAGATACCGGATGCAGCAGCTGTGTATTTTCCTAATCCTTCTACGGCAAGGTTAAAGATGCCACCCCACATAACTGAGGTACATAATCCGCAGAGGATAAGGAATATGACGTTTATCGGAATAATGACTGTTTCATCTGAACCAACCAGGGAACTGACGTTTACACCCATAGATGTTGGTAAGAAGATAGCACCTATAAGAAGAATTAAACCTAAACAAGCAACGAAAGTCAACATTGATTTGCTGGAGAAATGATTTCCTAAAGATGCTCCGACCAATCGGCCTACCAGCATGAGTAACCAATATAGTCCGACAAGTGTTCCTGCTATACCGGCAGCAATACCTAATCCTGGTTTTACTTCTTGGTTAACAACTTTCTGAGCTTTATTATAAGTATCCTGACCAATTACTTTCGGAGTATATTCTTCATTTCCGAAGTTGGCTTTGTCTTCTTCTTGCAATGTTACTAAATAAGTATTGTCGGCTTGTTGTTTTTCATATTCTGCAATTGTAACCTCGGCTTGTTCCGTGGTAAGAGTTGTCATGAATAAATTAGCAGTACTTGGAATACCTACTTCAATACCTACATAGATAAATATAGCAACCGTACCTAATATGAAGTGGCGGAAAGACATTGGGCCGTATTTGTCTTTTTGTCCTTTTTTAGCGCCTGCTTCATTGCTTTGCATATCGGGTTCCGGAATATTAACAAAATAAAGAACAATGAAGGCAAGAGCAAAAATACCCATTGCCAAGAATAAGGCAGGAGTAGCTTTTGCTATCGTTCTTCCGGCTTCTGCTCCCATTAGCCAACCTACTAACATAGGAGCTATCGTAGCACCGATAGAGTTGATAGAACCACCGAATTGGAGTAACTGATTTCCTTTCTTTCCTCCGCCGCCTAATGTGTTCAACATTGGGTTTACTACTGTATTAAGCATGCATACAGAGAAACCGCTGACAAAAGCACCTGCCAGATATACCGGGAAGCTTTCTACTTTTCCTGATAAAAACTGAATACCTACACCGATAAATCCTACAATAATTGCTGCTAGTGCTGTTTTCTTGTAACCTATCTTCTTAAGCATTAAGCCGGCGGGAATACCCATAAAAGCGTATGCTATAAAATTGGCGAAGAATCCAAGTTGTGATTCGAAATTGGTAGCGTTGAATTGTTTAGCTGCGATAACTCCCATAGGGCTAGGAAGACCTGTGACGAAAGCTATCATGAAGAAGAGAGCGAACATCATTGCAATAGGCAATGCATAATTCTTTTTTTCCTGATTCATAATCTTTTAAAGTTATTTTTTGTTATTAAATTGGGTTAGTTATTCCTATTTTATTCGATGCCAAACTTATAAATAGTAGTTTGGTGGTATTTTTCATTTTTATCTAATACTACTGAAGGAAAATGCGGTTTATTTGGTGAGTCCGGAAAATGTTGGGCCTCAAAGCATATAGCACTTCTTGCGGGGAAAGTTGCTCCATGTGCTCCGGCAAATCCATTCAACCAGTTACCTGTATAAAGCTGTACACCCGGCTCAGTGGTATATACTTCCATGCTTCTTCCGCTTATTGGTTCTACACATTTTGCTGCAAAACTGAGTTCTCCCGGTTCTTTTTTATTTAAAACATAACAATGGTCATAACCTGCGCCATATATCAGTTGTTGAAATTTATCATTAATTCTCTCTCCTACGGTATGCGGGGTACGGAAATCCATCGGTGTGCTTTCCACCTTTGCTATTTCACCGGTAGGGATGGATACATCGTCCATCGGGGTATAAAAATCGGCGTTGATAGTTACTAGATTATTATCTACTGTAGGTGTAGGATTCGCAATTCCTGCCAGATTAAAGAAACCATGGTTAGTGAGATTCACGAGTGTCTTTTTATCTGTTTCGGCTTCATATTTAATAATAAAAGCATTGTCATCATCCAACGTATAGCTCATTATGACGGATAAGTTGCCGGGAAAACCTTCTTCACCATCAATAGATGTATATTTGAAAGTAACGGAGTTTGCAGTAGTTTGTTCTGCATCCCATACCGCAGTGTGGAAACCTGTAGGACCACCATGTAATGAGTTGGGGCCATTGTTAATGGTTAAAGAATATTCTTTTCCGTCAAGTGTGAATTTGCCTTTGGCAATACGATTCCCATAACGTCCGATGGTAGTGCTTAGAAATGGTTCGGGGCTATTAACGACCTTGTCAATGTTATCATGCCCTAAAATTACATTTGCATATTTGCCATTGCGATCCGGTACCATAATTGATAGAATAGCAGCGCCATAATTGGTCACTGCTATTTCTGTACCTTTATTATTTTTGAGAATGAACAAGTCCGTTTGCTTTCCGTTTATCGTCTTTTGAAAGTCCTTTTTGTCAAGTTTTGACAGGTTATTTTCTGTTGAAAATGTGTTTATCATGATATTCTTCAATTTTAAAGTATTTGTAATTTGTACGCAAATAAAATTAAAAACTTTGGGATACCCAAATAAAAACTATAAAACTATTTGTCGGTTTAAGAAACTTTCGCTTATAAATAATTATCTATATGTGTCTGTTGATTTAATATGCTTGAATTTTTCGGTGGTAGACGAAAAAGGAGGTTTCTACAGATGAGAAATGTTATCGGAACGGAACAGTTTGAGGATATATGCTCTTGAATTTTAGGATACGGTCGATCGTTAACAAACGATAGGAGTTTGTTATCAATCGACCGTACCTTTGTCTTTAATCGTCCGTATGTCTTTTTTCAATCAACCTGATGTTTTTGAAAAATATCGTGATGCTTGAATAAGTCATCTAAGTCGATTTTTATAGACTTTATCCGTGTTTTGTACTAAAACAAAATTGTTATTTTCTGTCTTCACCTTATCACTATTCGCATTCTTGTTCTTGATTAGCAGTGAATTACAGTGAAGGCACTTTTTTTGAACTGCACTCCAAAAGCTGAACGGATTTTGGAGATTATTATTCGTAGAAAATCAAACGGGCTCTGATATTATTCCATAATTAACTTTATCTTTGTACCCAAAAGGTAAAATTATGCTGTTATATAATACAACTTATCATGTAGAAGAGGAAGTGGAGAAGAATTTCCTTATTTGGTTGAATGAAGCCTATATCGCAGAGGTAGAGAAAAATGGGGTATTGCATAATCCTCGTTTATGCCGCATACTCAGTCATCTTGAAGAGGGTAGTGCATCGTTTTCTTTGCAATGGGAAGTTGAAAACAGTACGGAACTTCATTATTGGCACATGCAGCAGGGAGCAAAGTTAAATGAGCAGCTTTTGGCGGTATTTAAAGATAAAGTGATCGGTATTCCTACATTAATGGAGGTAATTCGATGAACGCTCCGGTTCGTGAGAAGATTATTTTAGGAATAGATCCCGGAACTACGATTATGGGATACGGAGTTTTACGTGTTGTCGGTAATAAGCCGGAGTTGGTGACGATGGGGATTATTGATTTGAGAAAATATTCGAATCACTATTTAAAACTCCGCCGGATATTTGAACGGGTAACAGGGGTGATTGAAGCCTACTTGCCGGACGAATTAGCTATTGAAGCTCCTTTCTTCGGCAAGAATGTACAATCAATGTTAAAGTTGGGGCGTGCACAAGGTGTGGCGATGGCTGCCGCTTTGAGTAGGGATATTCCTATTACCGAATATGCACCTTTAAAGATAAAAATGGCTATTACTGGTAATGGACAAGCTTCGAAGGAACAAGTGTCGGATATGTTGCAGCGTATGTTGCATATTCCCAAAGAAAGTTTATTGCCTCAGTTGGATGCTACGGACGGATTGGCAGCGGCTTATTGCCATTTTCTGCAAGCCGGTAAACCGGAAAAAGAGAAGATTTATAACAGTTGGAAGGATTTTATAGCAAAGAATCCGAACAAGGTCAATCGTTGATTCGAAGTATATTGTTGAAATGAAGCGTTTTCAAGGTATTTTATATGCGATGTTATCATCCGCTACGTTTGGGATGATTCCACTTTTTGCAGTCCCCGTGTTGCGCAGCGGAATGAATACGGCATCTGTATTGTTTTATCGTATGCTCTTTTCTGCCCTATTGATGGGATTACTCTTGTTAATCAGAAGGTCAAGCATAAAGGTAACAATTAAGCAGTTTTTTACTATTCTGGGGTTAAGTCTCTTCTATACAGCAAGTTCATTGTTCTTGTTAGAATCATATTTATATATTCCTTCGGGAATAGCCACTACTATACACTTTCTTTATCCGGTATTTGTCACAATGTTGATGGTCGGATTTTTTAAGGAACATTTATCTCGTATAATGACTATTGCCGTAATGATGGCTGTTGGAGGAGTATGGCTGTTGAGTATGGGTGGCGGTGGTGGAGCAATAAGTCTGCCCGGAGTAGGGATGGTACTGATTACAGTTGTTGCTTATGGTTCTTATATAGTAGGCGTAAACCGTTCCTGTGCCAATAAGGTAGATGGATTGGTGATGACTTTTTATGTACTTGTTTTTACAGCAGTGTTTTGCGGTATGAATGTATTCTTTGGGACGGATGGTTTGGAACGGATACCCAATATGTCCGTAGCTATCAACCTGGTGTTATTGGGTTTAATACCGACGCTTGTTTCCAATCTGTTTCTAATCTTGGCTATTCATCGGGTCGGCTCTACTATTACCGCAGTATTGGGGTGCATGGAACCGCTTACAGCTGTCGGTATCGGTATCCTTTTTCTTGGAGAACATATCGGGACTATTCAATATATTGGTATTTTGATTATTTTAGTTGCGGTGGCGTTGGTTATTCTTGGTAAAAAGAAATAGGATTATGGAACGAAAGACTATATCGATAAAAGGAGGAATTGCTCGTAATCTTCAGGTAAGATTAAGAGAACCGATTAATTTGTCGTTTATTTCCGGCGAACATATTGCTGTGGTGGGACCGAACGGAGCAGGAAAAAGTTTGCTTATAGATACTTTGTTGGGTAAATATCCTTTGAAAGAAGGTCGTGTGGAATATGACTTTTCACCTTCGCCTACCAACACAATATATGATAATGTGAAATATATCGCGTTTAGAGATACCTATGGCTCGGCCGATGCTACCTATTATTATCAGCAACGATGGAATGCCCATGATCAGGATGACGTTCCGACTGTTCGTGAAATGTTTGGAGAAATCCGTGATAAAAGTTTGCAGGACGAATTGTTTGACTTCTTTCGTATTAGTCCGATGCTAGATAAGAAAATCATTTTATTGTCCAGTGGAGAACTACGTAAGTTTCAGTTGACAAAGACTTTACTTACCGCTCCTCGTGTACTTATTATGGATAATCCTTTTATCGGACTTGATGCGCCGACTCGTGAGCTCTTAAATCAGTTATTGCTGCGAATATCTCAACGGAAATCTTTACAGATTGTACTTGTACTCTCTATGCTGGATGATATACCTTCGTTTGTAACTCATGTGGTTCCGGTCAGTAATTTGGTTTGCGGACAGAAAATAACCCGTGAAGAATATTTGGATTCTTATATCTCTAAAGGAAAAGAGGGATTGACGGACGAAAAGCGTCAACGTATCATTGATTTACCTTATAATGAATCTCTTTTTACATCGGAAGAAATAGTAAAACTGAATAAAGTGAGCATTCGCTATGGTGACCGCACTATTTTGAAAGAATTGGATTGGACTGTAAAATGTGGAGAGAAATGGGCTCTTAGCGGTGAAAACGGTTCGGGAAAATCTACCCTGCTTAGTCTTATTTGTGCGGATAATCCACAATCGTATGCTTGTGATATAACTTTATTTGGACGTAGGAGAGGTACGGGCGAAAGTATTTGGGAAATTAAAAAACATATTGGTTATGTATCCCCTGAGATGCATAGGGCTTACTTGAAAAATATTCCTGCAATTGAGATTGTGGCAAGTGGACTGCATGATTCTATAGGCTTATATAAACGTCCGCAACCGGGGCAAATGTCTGTTTGCGAGTGGTGGATGGATATTTTCGGTGTCTTAGCTTTGAAAGATAAGCCCTTCTTGCAATTATCCAGTGGTGAACAGCGGCTTGTATTGCTTGCTCGTGCTTTTGTGAAAGATCCGGAACTGCTGATTCTTGACGAACCTTTACATGGTCTTGATACGGGAAATCGTAAATTGGTAAAGGACATTATAGAAATGTTTTGCCTGAGAAAAAATAAAACGATGATTATGGTTACCCACTATCAAAACGAATTACCCGTTTTGATAACAAATAGATTAATATTAAAACCTAATGGTACGGAAATATAAAAACAGGGATTCTAATTTGGAATTGCTTCGTATTTTTTCAATGTTATTTGTTTTGGTGCTTCATTTTAACGGGCTTGCATTGCCATTCCCGACTCATGAAGATTTGTGCCAAGGCATTTCTTTCTCTGAGATATCTCAGATGGCAATTGAGAGCTTTGCTTTAGTGGCTGTGAATTGTTTTATTCTAATTTCCGGATATTTTGGTACAAGTTTAAGTTGCATAATTTGGTGTCCTTATTTATACAATGTTTCTTTTATTCGGTTATCATCTATTTGATTTTTTGTTTTATGGGGTGGGAGAGCTTCCGCTTAAAAGATTTGTTCTACTCTTTTCTTGCTTTTTCTAATTCTCCCTTGTGGTTTATTCGTGCTTATGTAGGTTTATATTTATTTGCACCTTTATTGAACCGGGCTGTTGATGGGCTATCGCATAAAGAATATATTAGAGTCTTAACTATATTTACAATTATAAATATTTATTTTGGCTGGTTATGGAAATGGGATATTAATCAGTTTGGATATGGAATATCACAGATGATATATATGTATGTTATCGGCCGATATTTGAAACATTATGGCATTGAGAGGATTAAAAATGTACATATAAAATCTTTTTGGGGATATATCTTTGGTTCTTTATTATTCCTGATCTGGTCCATTTTACTTCTTTTATATGGAGGTAACTACTTTGATAAATACGTGTACGATTATAATCATCCTATTGTTGTTATTTCGTCTATTTGTTTGTTTTTATGGTTTGCTACTATGAAAATCGGAAAGGAATGGTGGATTAATTGGATTGCTTCATCCGTACTTTCTGTTTATATTATTCATATGAATCCCTATGTTTGGCCTGAATTGAGAGGTTGGATTCTTCAAAGTGTTGAAAATAAAGGGGCTTTTGAACTTTTTATATGGGTATCAATCGTCATACTCGCAGTCTTTATAGCGTGCATAGCAATAGATAAATTGCGTATGTTACTGACGAATCCAGTAGAATGTAAGATAGAACGACTTCTTAAAAAGGTGGGATTAGAATAAAAATACCTCGTAGCGAGTGATAAATGCTACGAGGTAATAGAGTTAATTATTATATTTCGTTTTATTTCTTTGGTTTAATATTCAACTTGACCGGTTTAATCATATTTTCCGGTTTAAGTATTGTATCCAAATCCTCTTTTGATAAGATTTCGTGTTCTAAAACCAATTCATATACTCCGCGCCCTGTTTCAAGTGCCTCTTTCGCTATTTTAGTAGAGTTCTTGTAGCCGATAATCGGGTTCAGAGCTGTTACTACTCCAATACTATCGTGTACATAACGGCGGCAACGTTCTTCGTTGGCTGTAATGCCATCTACACAACGGGTACGGAGCGTGTCAAAGCCATTCATTAATAATTCTGCACTCTCAAAACAGCATTGAGCCATAACAGGTTCCATTGCATTTAGTTCCATTTGTGCTGCTTCATTGCACATAGTGACGCATAAATCATTACCGATAACTTTATAAGCGACCTGACTCATCACTTCAGGAATAACCGGATTGACTTTGCCCGGCATAATGGAAGAACCCGGTTGCATTGCAGGGAGATTAATTTCACCTAATCCGCAACGAGGGCCGGAAGCCAATAAACGAAGATCATTGCATATTTTATTCATTTTAGTAGCGATACGGCGCATAGCAGATGAATACCCAACCATACTGGAAGTATCAGAGGTTGCACCTACTAAGTCTTCGGATAGTTTAATTTTTAATCCGGTGATTTTGCATAGTGCTACAACGCATTTCTCTGCATATCCGGGTTGTGCGGTAATACCTGTGCCAATGGCAGTTGCTCCCATGTTTACAGTCAGGAAATCCTCTGCTGCAAAATCCAGATTTCTAATTTCATCGCGTAAGATGCTGGCAAATCCATTGAACGTCTGACCTAACGTCATAGGCACAGCATCTTCCAGTTGGGTACGTCCCATCTTGATGATATGTTCAAATTCTTTAGCTTTCTTCTGGAAAGAGTCAATAAGCTCTTCATAATGTTTTTTCAGTTTCAGGTGTGTATAATACATTCCGATATGGATACCTGTCGGATAAGCATCATTGGTAGATTGCGCACAATTAACGTGATCGTTTGGAGAGCAGTATTGGTATTCTCCGCGTTTGTGCCCCATGAGTTCAAGAGCACGGTTGGCTATTACTTCGTTGGCGTTCATGTTTACTGTCGTGCCTGCGCCTCCTTGAATCATGTCAACAGGAAATTGCTCATGATGCTGACCTTCAATGATTTCATTGCAGGCTTTCAGGATAGCTTCAGTCATTTCATCCGAAAGCAAGCCCAATTCGTGGTTTGCTATTGCTGCTCCGGCTTTAGTGATAGCCATACCTTTGATAAACAAGGGGTATTCATTCAAGTGAAATTTACTGATGACAAAATTTTCAATGCCACGCATGGTTTGTACCCCGTAAAGTGCTTCTTCCGGCACTTCTTTACTTCCTAATAGATCGCTTTCTGTACGCGTCTTTTTTGTTGATTCGATATCCATGATAGAATATATTTAATGGTTAATTTATTTATAATGCACCTATAACCAGGAGACGAAATTAATTGTTTTGAAAGTAATAACCTTTATTATATAGTTAATAAACTTTAACCAGAATCGATTATCTCCAATATATTTATGATTTTAGTAACAAAATGAAACTTCTCTAAATTTAGAGAATAAATAAACCAATTAGATTTTCTTTTGTTACATATTAAAAACAAACCGACATGATATTACAATTAGCTTTTGTATTAACTGCAATCATTGTGGGTGCCCGTTTAGGAGGCATCGGGCTCGGAGTTATGGGAGGTATCGGACTTGCCATATTGACATTTGTGTTCGGACTTCAACCAACGGCACCTCCGATCGATGTTATGTTAATGATTGTAGCTGTGATTTCGGCTGCTTCATGTATGCAAGCTGCCGGTGGATTGGACTATATGGTGAAGTTGGCGGAGAAACTTTTGCGTAAGAATCCTTCCCATGTTACTATTCTTAGTCCGTTGGTCACTTATTTGTTTACGTTTGTTGCCGGTACAGGACACGTTGCTTACTCTGTGCTTCCGGTGATTGCAGAAGTTGCTACGGAAACAAAGATTCGTCCGGAACGTCCGTTAGGTATTGCGGTAATCGCTTCCCAGCAGGCAATAACTGCTAGTCCTATATCTGCTGCAACTGTGGCTTTACTTGGGTTACTGACCGGATTTAATATAACTTTGTTTGATATACTGAAGGTTACTATTCCGGCTACATTGATTGGAGTGTTAGTAGGTGCACTCTTTTCTATGAGGGTAGGCAAGGAATTGGTTGATGATCCTGAATACCAACGTCGTGTAGCAGAGGGTATTTTAGAAGATAAAAGACATACTATTAAGGATGTGAAGAATATAAAACAGGCGAAACTTTCTGTTTTTATCTTTATTCTCGCCACAGTACTGATTGTTCTATTCGGATCTTTTAGCGGTATGAGACCTTCATTTGTGGTGGGTGGAGAAACGGTTATGTTGGATATGCCTTCCATTATTGAAATAATAATGCTATCAGCTGCGGCGATTATTTTAATCTTTTCCAAAACAGATGGAATAAAAGCAACGCAGGGGTCGGTCTTTCCGGCAGGTATGCAGGCGGTGATTGCTATCTTCGGTATAGCATGGATGGGTGATACTTTCTTGCAGGGGAATATGGCGGAGTTGACTGCTTCCATAGAAACTGTGGTACGACAAATGCCTTGGCTTTTCGGATTGGCCTTATTTGTAATGTCTATCCTTTTATATAGTCAGGCTGCAACCGTGCGTGCCATTGTTCCGTTGGGTATTGCGCTTGGGATATCTCCTTATATGCTTATTGCTTTATTCCCGGCAGTGAACGGTTATTTCTTTATACCTAATTATCCAACGGTAATAGCTGCCATAAACTTTGACCGTACCGGTACGACGAAGATTGGTAAGTACGTGCTGAATCATTCTTTCATGATGCCGGGACTGGTAGCCACTTTTGTTTCTATTGTCTTGGGGCTGTTACTTATTCAGATTTACTAATATATATTTAACCAAAACTTTGTAATTATGGAAAGATTAAGAAAACTGATTCTGTTGCTCGCGGTGGTGGTATTATCCTCTTTCACTGCGCTGGCGCAAAAGCCGAATATTGTGATTCTTGCTACCGGTGGTACAATTGCCGGTACGGGTGCATCTGCTACGGGAACTAACTATACGGCCGGACAAGTTGCTATAAGTACTTTGTTGGATGCTGTTCCTCAAATAAAGGATATTGCTAATGTGACCGGAGAACAGATTGTAAAGATTGGCTCTCAGGATATGAATGATGATGTGTGGCTGACATTGGCAAAAAGAATTAATGAGTTATTAAAGCGTCCGGATGTAGATGGCATAGTCATTACACATGGAACCGATACGATGGAAGAGACCGCCTTTTTCCTGAATTTGACTGTAAAGAGTGATAAGCCGGTGGTGTTGGTTGGAGCAATGCGTCCGTCAACGGCTCTTAGTGCTGATGGTCCTTTGAACCTATATGATGCTGTGGTAGTAGCCGGAGCAAAAGAATCCAAAGATAAAGGTGTTTTGGTTGCCATGAACGGACTGATTCTTGGTGCTCATGCCGTGACAAAAATGAATACGGTGGATGTACAGACTTTCCAAGCTCCTAACTCCGGTGCTTTGGGATACATATTGAATGGAAAGGTATATTATAATCAGATAACATTGAAGAAACATACAACTCAATCTGTGTTTGATGTAAATGATATGAAGTCGTTGCCTAAAGTGGGAATTGTATATAGCTATTCCAACATTGAAGCAGATATGGTGACCCCGTTACTTAGCAATGGCTACCGTGGTATAATCCATGCAGGAGTAGGAAACGGTAATATTCATAAGAATATATTTCCTGTGTTGGAAAAAGCCCGTAGGCAAGGTATTCTTGTTGTTCGTTCTTCACGCGTGCCGACAGGCCCTACTACGCTTGATGCCGAAGTAGATGATAATAAGTATCAGTTTATCGCTTCCCAGGAATTAAATCCACAAAAGGCAAGAGTACTGTTGATGCTGGCACTGACCAAAACGAATGATTGGAAGAAGATCCAAGAATATTTCAATGAATATTAATATCTGAAACTCTGTTGCAGAGATATTGATGATTCTGTAAAAGCCTGTAACGACAGGTAGAAAAAAATAAACCTAAACCAATTTTGACTAGTATGAGAAAACTAATGTTTCTTTTACTTCTGGTCGGACTATTGCCTTATGCGAACGCCCAACAGAAAGTAGAGAAGAAGGGATTTATGGAAGATAAAACCCTTTTTGAGGAACTTACCAATATGAAAAAGAAAACGGATAAGTTCAACTTGTTTCTTAATATGCAAGGAAGCTTTGATTTGAATTTCCGTGACGGACTTGATAACGGTAGTTTTAAAATGCGTCAGTTGAGGATTGAAGCGAAAGGGCAGATCACTCCTTGGTTATCTTATCGTTATCGCCAGCGCTTGAACCGTTCTAATGACGGTAGTGGCATGATGGATAATGTGCCAACCTCTATCGATTATGCAATGATAGGTGTGAAGCCGATAGAAGACTTGACTTTTAATATAGGAAAGCAGTGTGCTGCGTATGGTGGCATCGAATTCGATTTAAACCCGATTGAGATTTATGAGTATAGTGATATGATTGACAATATGAGTAATTTTATGACCGGACTGAATACGATATATGATCTTACCCCGACACAGCAACTTCAACTCCAGATATTGAATAGTCGCAACGGCTCCATGGAAAGTACCTATGGCGTATCCCCAGATATACGTCCGTCGAAATTGCCGTTGGTATATACCTTGAATTGGAATGGAAGTTTCAGCGATGTATTTAAAACCCGTTGGTCTGCTTCTGCCATGAGTGAGGCGAAAGATAAATGGCTGTATTATCTGGCTTTCGGTAATGAGCTCACTTTAGATAAGTTCAATATGTTTGTAGATGTGATGTATTCCAGTGAGGATATAGACAGGGAAGGCATTATAACATCAATAGTACCTAAAGATATGCTGGGTAATGAAGAGACCGGTTACCATCATGCTTTTGATACCCGTTATCTTTCTTTGGTGGCAAAGCTGAATTATCGTTTTCTTCCGAAATGGAATGTATTTGTAAAAGGAATGTATGAAACTGCGTCCGTTGCAAAAGCAAACGAGGGAATTGAGAAAGGGAAATACCGTACATCATGGGGCTATCTTGCCGGAATAGAGTATTATCCGATGAAGACAAATCTTCATTTTTTCCTCACTTATGTAGGCAGGTCCTATGATTTTACGAATAAAGCTGAGGCTTTTGGTTCATCAAACTATAATACGAACAGACTGTCGTTGGGATTTATCTATCAATTGCCTGTGTTCTAGGAATATACGTGCCATATCCAATAACGTCCTTACGAATTAAAAAAACGTAAGGACGTTTGTTTTTAATCGACCGTATGTTTAAATGCAAAGGACCGTATGTTTGAAGACAACGGACCGTATGTTCCGAATCAACGGACCATATGTTTATAAAATGCCGTCAGTGCTTCTTTTTTATAATGTGTAATATCCTTGTTGTCCCGCTTCTTTTGAAAAACTTTCTTCGTTTTTATCGTTATTTACGGAGTAATCTCTATCTTTGTGGGTATAGTAAAATCTAAAGAAGGCATAAATGCAAGAAACGGGAAATATATCAGACCAACGAAAGGAGCGTTTCATCCAGCTTCCCAAGATAATAGACGATAGGGGAAATCTTTCGTTTATAGAAGAGAATTTCCATATTCCTTTTAAAATAGCCCGTACCTATTGGATATATGATGTTCCGGGTGGAGAAATTCGCGGGAGCCATGCTTTTCGTGAGCAAGAGGAATTTATTGTAGCGTTGTCCGGTAGTTTTGATTTGGTACTGAATGATGGCAAGGAGACACGTCGCTATTCCCTGAACCGCTCCTATATGGGAGTATATGTTCCTCGAATGACCTGGCGTACGATGGAAAACTTTTCAACCAATTCACTTTGTCTGGTTCTTTCCTCCATGCCGTATGACCCGAGTGATTACATTTGGGATTACGACTCGTTTATAAAGGAATTAAAAAGCGAAACGATACTTCTTGCTCGGCAGCAGACTGATATCAGTCCGTTATTGTCGGCTTACAACTCTTCGGTTACTACGGTATACAACTGCAATGTATTTGAGTTGCCGAAAGAACATAACCGTGCGGGAAATTTGACGGCGCTGAATAACGGAGTAGAAGTCCCGTTTGATGTGAAAAGGATATATTATACTTATGATATCCCCTCCGGTGCTACACGTGGAGGACATGCACATCGCGGCCTTTGTCAATATCTGATTGCCGCAAGTAGTAGTTTTGATGTACTTTTAGATGATGGATGCAACAAAAAACTGATTCATTTGGATCGTCCGAATTTTGCTTTGCAGATCGTGCCCGGTATTTGGCGCGAGTTATTAAACTTTTCGTCTGGGGCCATCTGTATGGTTCTTGCCTCGGAGAAATATGATGAATCGGATTACATCCGTGATTACCAAGACTTTTTATCTTTTAAATCATGCAAATTGTAAGATATACGAAAGAATATAAGGACGCGTGGGATACTTTTGTAGATAAATCTAAGAATGGAACTTTTCTATTGAAAAGAAATTTTATGGAATACCATTCGGATAGATTTAGGGATTGCTCTTTTTTATTCTTTGAAGGGAATAAATTGCTGGCGCTTCTTCCGGCAAACATCAATGAAGATACTCATACCCTCTATTCCCATCAGGGGTTGACGTATGGGGGGCTGTTGCTGTCACGGGAAATAATGGCGTGTCAGGTTTTGCAGTTGTTTGATGAACTGTTGACCTATTTGCACGAAAACCTTCAAGTGGAGAAATTGATTTATAAACCGATTCCCCATATTTACCATAACTATCCTTCGGAAGAGGACTTGTATGCATTGTTCCGTCATAAAGCTGTTTTACAGCAAAGGTTACTTTCATCTGTAATAGATAAAAAGGATGTTATACCTTTCAGCCGTATTCGTAAACGGCACATTCGTAAAGCACAGGAGGCAGGAATGACGGTTTGCGGCTCGACGGACTTTACAGCCTTCTGGAAGATCTTGAATAATAGACTGTCCAGTAAGTATCATGTTAACTCGGTTCATACACAAAAAGAAATAGAATATCTGTACTCCCTGTTTCCGGAACAAATTCAATTATTTGAAGCTCGTATTGGAGAGGTGGTAGTGGGAGGTTGTGTTATTTTTATAATGGATGATCTGATACATATACAATATAGTTCGGCTACAGAAGAAGGTATGGAGCTTGGTGCCTTGGATTTACTTTTTTATCATGTTACATACGAAGTATGTCCGGAGAAACGTTATATTGATATAGGGAACTCTAATGAACAAGGGGGATGGGTATTAAATGAAAACTTAATATTCAGGAAAGAAACTTGTGGGGCACGGGCGATTGTTTTTGATACTTATGAATTGAACTTATAATGATAAAATTTCTGGATATAAAGCGGATTACGGATTCTTTTGAACCGGAGTTGTCACAGGAAGTACAACGTGTGATAAGCTCCGGATGGTATCTCTTGGGAGAAGAAGTGAAGAAATTCGAGGATAATTTTGCTTCTTATTGTGGCACATCATATTGTATCGGCGTAGCCAACGGACTGGATGCTTTGACCCTTATCCTGAGAGCTTATATGGAATTGGGCGTTATGAGTGAAAGAGATGAAGTGATTGTTCCTGCCAATACATTTATCGCATCAATTTTAGCTATAAGCAATAACAATTTGACTCCGGTTCTTTGTGAGCCTTCATTGGATGATTATTTGATAGACACTGCTAAAATAGAATCTCTTGTAACAAAGCGTACAAAGGCTATTATGGTGGTACACCTTTATGGACAGACAGTAGATATGGATGAGGTGAACCGGATAGCGAAGAAATATGGTTTGAAAGTTATTGAAGATTCAGCCCAAGCCCATGGTGCTGTTTATAAAGGCAGAAGAACCGGTAATTTAGGAGATGCATCCGGGTTTAGTTTTTATCCGGGAAAGAATATTGGCGCTTTAAGCAATGGTGGGGCAGTGACCACTAACGATAAAGCTTTGGCAGATACGATCAGGGTTATAGCAAATTATGGAGCTTCTGAGAAATATATTAATTTATATAAAGGTACCAATAGCCGTTTAGATGAAATTCAATCGGCTATATTAAGTGTGAAGTTGAAACGTTTGGATATTGATAATGATAGAAGGAGGGCTATTGCAAAGAGTTATTTAAAAAATATATCTAATCCTGAAATCATATTGCCGATAGTAAGAGATTGGGAGAGTAATGTCTTTTATGTTTTCCCTATTCGTTGTAAGTATCGTAATGAACTACAAAAATATCTGAGAACACAGAACATTGAGACATTGATACATTATCCGATTCCTCCACACAAACAGGGAGCTTACAAAGAATGGAATAATAAATCTTATTCCATTACAGAACAAATACATGATGAAATATTAAGTTTGCCTGTTAGCCAGGTTATGACGGATGAAGAAGTTGAGGTTGTGATGAATACGATAAATAAATTTAGGTAAGTATGTTATTAAGTGTTCTTATCTGTACTTTAAATGAAGGCATAAAGGATGTAGCACAGATTTTATTGCCGAAACGAGATGATGTTAATTATATAATTTCTTTTCAATATACAGAAGAATATTACTTATCCTTAATTCCTGATTTGCTATCACTACGTGATGATGTTGCTGTTCATACATTGCGAGGTAAAGGTCTGTCTATTAATAGAAACAATGCCTTGATGTATGCTACTGGTGATATTGCTCTTATAGCAGATGATGATGTGCGTTATAAAGATGAGTACTTCGATACGATATTGAAAACTTTTCAGGAGCATACTGACGTTGATATAGCTTTATTTAGAGCAAAAAGTTATGATGGTAAATGGTTGAAAAAATATCCTGAATATTCATATGATTATATAGATGGTCCGGAAGACAATTACCCTTGCTCTTGGGAAATTGTATTTCGTAAATCTGTATATGATAGAGGAGTACGTTTTGATAGTCGTTTCGGATTAGGCTCGGATTATTTAGCTTCTGGTGAAGAAGATGTAATTTTGGAAGATGCTTTAAAGGCTAAATTAAAAGTTGTCTATTTCCCAGAAGTGATTGTTGAAACAGATGATAATACTACTGGATTAAGGTTTTTATTAGATGAGAGAGTACAACGTTCTAAGGGAGCTGTGTTTTTTTATTGTCATGGTTTTAGTGGTGCATTATTTCGTTGCATAAAGGAGTCATTATACCATGCTATTTATTCATATGCCAATCCCTTTAGATTATTGAAAAATATGTATGATGGAATTGAATACTGTAGAAAAACAAATAAAAAATATTGATATATCTATTGTAATTCCTGTCTATAATAGAGAAGATTGCTTGCTACGGACTTTAAAGTCTGTGTTAGAACAAACTTATCGTCCGTTACAATTAATATTGATAGATAATGCTTCTACTGATAATTCATTGAAGATTTGTCGTGAGTTCCAAGAAAAATATTGTAGTGAAGACTTCAGTGTAGTTGTAGAAATAGAAAATAAAGCAGGTGCAGCTTATGCGCGTAATTGTGGACTTACTTTGTGTGAGTCGAAATTTGTCTATTTTTTTGATTCGGATGATGAAATGTCAGCAGACTTTATTTCTGTAGTATTGAAAGAATTGAATAGAAAGGAATTAGATATATTAGCAGTGAAAACTAATATTGTAAAAAGAACAGGATCAAAACGTATACGTGATTGTTTTTATACAGACTCTCCTGTAGATCAGATTCTAATATCAATGCTTACAACTGTATCAATGGTATTTAATACTTCTTTCTTGAAATCTTTGGGAGGGTGGAATGTAAATTTATTGACTTGGGATGATTGGGAATTGGGGGTTCGTGTCTTATTGTCTCATCCTCGACTTAAATGGCTGAGAAATAAAGTTTTTCATCAAATTTATATTCATGATAATAGTATTACTGGTAGTTGTTTTTCTAGTTCATATAAATGGTTAATGAAAGCTCTTGAGGCAGTGAAAAGAGATATTGAATTATGTGATTATGAATATGGTGAGAAAAAGAGAATGCTATTTGCATTATATTTTCGGCAGGTTGTTTTAGCAGGTGTCTTGTACCGTGAAAAAAGTATAGGAAAAAGTCGTGATTGTTGGGAAAAAGCACAACTTATCATTGTTCCCAATAAATTTAGAAAAGGTATGGCTCGGTTACTTTTTCTTTATACTGCTCATGGTGGAAGAGGAGGATGGAGAATAGCTAATTTTATATCATAATGGTTTATTCCAAAAATCAATATACTTTTGTGCTACTTTGATATGATCGTGATGCCTCCTTATATATTCAATGCTTTGATTGGATAAAGTTTTTATAGATTCAGGATGCAATAACAGATTTTCGAGTTTATAATATACATCTTCTTCATTGGGAAGTACATTGATAATAGGACGTAGTTCCTTTTCTTCTAATATTTCATAATTTTCTTCTTCTCCTCCACCTACAAGTACTAATCCTTTGGCCATTCCTAATAAACCATTCATTGCAGGAGTATAGGAATATAATTGATCGAGTAAAACATCGCAGCTATTCATCAATTCTTGATAGACAGAAAACGGTACTGATTCAGCAACGATAATTTCGCATTTATCCGGATATTTTTTTTCTAATCGTTTTAATGCTTTTAGCATAATATCGGTACCTTTATATTCGTTGCGTCCTTTTTGTATTCCAATAAAAAAACGTATTTTATTTCCTTTATGTGGCTTAATTGGAGTTATTGTTGATAGATTTATCGGGAAAGGAATAAATTTAGTTTTCTGTGGAAAATAAGGCTTATAACTTGAGTCATATTCGTATAAACCAGAAATAATTCCATCACAGTCTGAAGCTATATATTGATTTAATTTACCTTTTTCTCCGTATAGCCAGTCATTGATAAATATTGTATTATCTTTATTGTTTCGGATTTCTTTGCCTATATTAAAATCTGAGTATTTGAATGTCTTACAATCCAATCCTGTTTTTACCCAATAATAATCCATACCAAAAGCTCCCATGAATAATTTTTTATTATTTTTGCGTATGAACTTGTAAAAAGGGAGTATTTTTGAACCTTTTAAATCAAGAAAAACCGGATTTATAATTTGCACAATATCATATCCTTTAAGTTTTGGGAGGGTGTATAGAATTTGTAGAAGATATTTGAGCGTATCTCCAACTTTTAAAGATTCTCTTTTTAAGGATATATCACGATTATAATTTTTCCAATAATCACCATCTGAAACAACACAAACCTCATGACCTAATGCTTTTAATCCTTCTGCTAAGGTCCAATGTACATTACTGTATTCTCCTAATAATAGTATTCTCATGTGTGCAAAGATATAAATAATAAAAAATATCCATTATTATAACCTCAAAAATAATTTTGTGAATAAATAATTTGGTTTTGAGCTTATTTAGATCGTATTTTTGCAGATATGCAAGAGATAAACATGAAAAAGGACGGATACGCTCGTGTGTTAAAATATACAGGTGTATTTGGTGGAGTGCAAGGGTTGAGTATGATTGCTACCATTGTACGGAATAAGTTTGCTGCAATGTTTTTAGGTCCTGCAGGGCTAGGACTAGTTTCTGTGTATAATACAACAATAACATTGATAAGTAATGCTACAAATTTCGGTATCCCTTTTAGTGCTGTTAGAAATATTTCAGCATTATATGATGAGGATGAATCTGCAAAAGATAAAATATCGGAATTTGTTGAAGTTGTTCGAAATTGGAGTGTGCTTACTGCTATATTAGGTGTATTATTCTGTTGTTGTTGTTCGTATTATTTGAGTGAATGGACTTTTGGTAATTCTGATTATACTCTAGCTTTTATTCTTTTATCTCCAATATTAGGATTGATGGCTATTAGTAGTGGTGAACTTGCTATTCTAAAAAGTATTCGTCGTTTACAACCGGTTGCCCTTATTTCTTTGTATTGTGCAGTAGGAAGTTTATTTGTAACAATACCGCTTTATTATTTTGTAGGTGTTAATGGCATTATCCCATCTTTAATATTGCTGGCTTTACTTACGATGGGAATAACTTTATTTTATTCGTGTAAGTACTACCACTTTCATATTTCATTGTTTTCGGTTGATAGTCTAAAAAAAGGAATACCAATGATTAAATTGGGTGTTGCTTTTATTTTGGCTGGAATATTTGGGTCTGGGGTGGAATATATTATACGTTCTTACTTATTAAATGTTGATTCTTTGGATTGTGTTGGTTTATATAATGCTGGATATTCCATAACTGTAACATATGCAGGACTTCTTTTTACAGCAATGGGGACAGACTATTTTCCTCGTCTTTCTTCTATTTGTAAAGATGTTGACAAAATGAATTTTACAGTCAATCAACAAATGGAGATTTCTGTGATTTTAGCTTCTCCGTTATTGGTGTTATTTATATTGGTCATGCCTATTTTGTTGCCATTATTATATGCAGATACTTTTTTACCTGTGATAAATATGGCCAAATGTGCAGCGTTCAGTATTTATTTTAAGGCTATGATTCTGCCAATAGCATATATTTCATTGGCTCGGGGTGATTCTAAATCTTATTTATTATTAGAATTAATAGGTGATATATGCGTTGTTTTATTAATTATTATTGGATTTCGCTATTGGGGATTATTAGGAACTGGTGTCGCCATTTCTGTTGCTTACCTATTGGAACTGTTTTTGGTGTATACTTATACGCATTTTCATTATAGATTTCGGTTATCTATGAGTGTATTTAAAGTTTTCCTAATTCAATTACCATCGGGAATATTAGCCTTTATTCTATCTTTCTGCTTGAGGGGAATATTATACTGGCTATTGGGAATAATTTGTATCGCTATTTCGGCCTTTATTTCATTAAGAATATTACAAAAAAGAACGAATCTGTTAGATGTTTTTAAAATGAAGATTAATTCTTTATTAAAAAAGAAGAAATGAGTAAAATATCGGTTTTAGTTGCTGTGTATAATGCAGAAAAATATCTCCATGAATGCTTGGATTCTTTAATAAATCAAACTTTACGTGATATTCAGATTATTTGTATTGATGACGCTTCTACAGATAATTCGTTGAATATCTTGTATGAATATGCGCAGAAAGATGATCGGATTATAGTGCTTCAGCAAGCTGTTAATTCAGGACAAGCAAAAGCTCGTAATTTAGGATTGAGTGTAGCTTCCGGCGAGTTCATTACAATGGTAGATAGTGATGATTGGATCTCGGAAAATGCGTTAGAAGAAGCATATCAGTTAATACAAGAATATCCAAATACTGACGTTGTTTTATTTGATTTGTATTATTATGAGGAATCTACGGATAGAAAACATCCGTTTATCAATCAAGTAGATAAAAAATGTTTGTCTGGGAAAGAAGCGTGTCAGTTGAGTCTATCCGGTAAAATTCACGGAGTGAATATTGTCAGAGCATCTATTCATAAGCGTTATCCTTATGATGAATCAAGTTTATTATATAGTGACGATAATACTACTAGACTTCATTACTTGCATTCTCGTGAGGTTCGTTTTTCAACAGGCATCTATTATTATCGTCAGCATTTAGCTTCGTTTACAAAAATGGATGGTATTCGTCGTATCGATTGGCTTGAGGCTAATTTGAGTATGAGGAAAGCTTTATTATATGAGAATATTGATATAGATATTTTACGTTTATTCGAGAATTATAGGTGGATAAATACAATAGGAATTTATGGATATTATATTAAACATAAATCAATGTTCACTGAGCAGCAAAAACAACAGATAGAAAGACGGATTCGGGCGACTGTTATGAGTATAGATGTTTCTTTATTAAAAAAGAGCTTGAAGTATAAATTTGGTTATATACCTTTTCAGTCATGTTATTTTTTATTTTTAATTCAAGAGAAAGTATATTATGCATTACGTAAATTGTTAGGGAGATGAGTGGAAATATTTTGGGCTATTTCAAAATGAAACCCTCTCAGAAATTATCTGAAAGGGCTTGTTGAGGTTCCTGGCGGATTTTAAACCACCAAGATAATCTCTTTATTTCCAATTGATTAGAATACTCTTAGTTCCGCTACTGTAAAACAATTGTAAAACAAATATTCTGTTTAAATCGTTTATTAATAGCCACAAAGATAAACTGATAATTTTGATTTGCAAAGAAAAAAGGAGATATTTATTAATGCATTTGAACTTCTACAAGCCTCTTTCTCTTCCCAAAGGAGATTCTTTGAGATTATTTAATCCAGAGTTTATTAGCTTCTGCAGAAAAGCTCCTAAATCATTAATAATACTTTCAAATTCCATAGTTGTTTCTATTATGCTCGACCAGTTAATATTGGTTATAATATTCAGTTGATTTAAAACGTCTTGATCTTTATGAGCTGCAGTATTATTTCTTACAGTATATAAGTATATGGAATTATTCGATTGAAATTGATTTAGTCGGGAACGGATATTTTTAAGTTCTAACTCAAAGGACGTTATATCAATCCTCTTAGATACGAGGTCTTTAAAATTTTTGCCCAATAATTCAAATATGTCTTTTGATGATTCATACATGATAGTACATATCTGCCTTGCATAAAATCTTTTATGCCACTCTGTTTCTGCAAAGAACATTCCCACCTGTATCGTTTTTATATCAATCGAGATTAAATTAACAAAACCGGAAATATTCCAAATCAATTTATTGTCATCAAATACAATTCTTTGAGTTTCATATTCTTGTTTCTTTAAAACATTTTGCTCATTATTAGCCTTATCAATACAATATTGAATTTGTTGATTACAGTGATTGATGCTTTTTTCAAACAAATCCAACATCATCTCTTGTTCTCCAATTTTTTTTAGAAGGGTTAATTTTAGCTCTTTACCCTCTCTACTTTGCATTTTTTTTGCAAGTTCCCTGTCTATTGCTGAAATATTGTATTTCATACCTAATTATTTTAATTAAGATAATGTTTATCAGTCTATAAAAGTTTGTATATTAATATTTTAATTTAAGGTTCCATCCTTTTCCCCTCATAAAGTACCATAGCAACTGTTCCCAATTACTCATACTTCTAAATCGATTCAAAGCATGATAGACAAGTATTTCCGTAAAGCTGCTATTTCGGCTTCAATAACCAGCTTTTGAAAATCTTCCGGCAACTGTTCCGTATGTGACTTTTCCAAAGCCTTATAGTAGTTTACCTTTGCATCATTACTACCTTTCAGGGTAATAATAACATAGCCATGACGAAGAAGATACAAGTTCATTAACAAACGAGAGGTACGCCCATTACCATCTATAAACGGATGAATCCGCACCAATTCATCATGTAAATAGGCAGCAATAAGAACAGGATGCACCTTTTCCATTTCCATTTGCTTTAAACGGAGAATGAAATCTTCCACCTGTTTCTCTATCAGATAGGGCTGCGGTGGCATGTGTGTACTACCCGAAATCATAACTGGTACTGTACGATACCTTCCGGCATTCTCACGGTCTATCCCATGAAGAATAAGGGCGTGTATTTCTTTGATGGTTCGCTCGCTTATCTCTATATCTTGTTTGGCAATATCTTTAATGTAGCTGATAGCTTCCGCATGATTGATAGCTTCCAAATGTTCACGCATGGACTTTCCGGAAATGGTAACGCCTTCGTTTACTACAAGGGCTGTTTCCTGCAAAGTGAGTGTATTGCCTTCTATACGATTACTTTCGTAGGTGTATTCAATATCCAAAGCATCCTGAATCTTTTTCAAAGCTGCTTCGGGCAATGGACGTAAAGCTGATAGCTGTTCTTTCTGAACATCCACCTCTTTCAGCATAACATTTATATCTTCACTCATGGTTATTCTATTTCTTTAATTCGTTCTACTTGCTTATTCAGGAAGTAATCGGCATACGGAGAATAATTTCCTGTTTCATAAAAGGCAATCAGCCCTTTCCTGTAGTTCAGTATATCAGCATCCCTTGAAGAATAAACAGGAATAATATCAGCGTTCATCAATACAATGCTTTCCATCATTCGGGAGGTACGTTTGTTCCCGTCTATAAAAGGTTGTAGTTTGGCAATGTTGCAATGAATATAAACGGCTCGCTCCAATGGATTTGTATATTGTTCTTGTTCATAAAGTATTTCATTCAACTTTGCCCGAATATCATGCAAATCCTTTGGCGGTATATATTCCGTGCCGCTAATACGAACAGCCCTTGTTCTTAAAAAGCCTGATTCTTCATCAGAAACCAACCCTGTAGATATGGATTGATGCACTCTGAATAAAGTACGCTCATCTATCATTTCCTGATTTTTTCCTTTATGAATATATTCCAGCTCGGAAATGAAAGTATTATATAAATTCTTCAACATCTTGGCATCCTCATACTTCTTTTCAGAAGTAATACCATCTTTAAGCAATGCTTCTGTTTCTACATAAGTATAGGTATTGCCTTCTATTTTACCGGAATAGTAGCACCATACAACAGCTAAGTCCTTTATTTCATTTGAGCGCAAATCCGATAGCTTTGCCAAAGGATGATTCAAAATGAATTGCGCTTTTTCCTGTTGCTCTTTATTAAATATCTGTTCCATAGTTTATGGTCAAATCTTGTTATTTCCTATAATACTCTTACTTTCATAATACTTAATCCTGCCTTTAAGTTCATCAATATCTTTCTTAATGGAATCAGAGATAGGAATATTATGCTTATCCAAAAAAGCTGTGAGCTTTTGAAGTTCTTCCTGTACTTCCATTTTTCGGATGCCGTAATAATAGGTAGAAGTGAAATCAAATTCATCTTTAGTCATCAATACCCGTGCCACATCTTTAGGAGTAGTCTTGTCGGTGATATGAATATCTGTTTCAAGCATCGAAGATATATATTTTAAATCCGAAGCATCAGGACTATACTGTTTTTTTAGTACATCGAAATAGGAATTAAACTTTTGTTCTTTAGCATCCCATTCAAGTTTCACCATTCCAAAGCCATGAATCGAGTAAGCTATCACCTTTTTAATAAGCCCTTCCATTTCTTCTTTACTGATACAAACACCATCTGATGTGCCAGTAGAATAGCTATCAAAGAAATAAGCAGGTTCTACATTAAAGTATTGAGCCATACTTAATAATGTATCTATTTTAGTAGAGTTTGCCTTGATGATTTTGTGCAAGCTCTGCTCTGTCATGCCCAATTCAACAGCAGCCTGTTTCATTGTTACGTTTTTCTTTTCGCACAACTCCTTTATTCTTTCAAGATGAACCATATAAGTGTATTTAAAAGTTAAATACTAAACTGTTAGTTTAGCTTTAAATATATTATTTCTATATTTGCAGCATCAAAGATAAGAAATAAAATTTAGTGTTCAAATAATAAACAGATTTTCTAACTAAAAAAGTAGAAGTATGGAAACAGTAATTGTAACTACAGAATCCGCTATCGAAAAGATAATGGAAAGAGTATTAGATAAAAAGTTGCCAAAGCCTCCTGAATCGGATGTAGAGAAGACTTATAGTATTAATCAAGTAGCCAGAATGATGGGACGCTCACACAAGAAAATTTCAGACCTTGTGGCAGCAGGTGTACTAAAGGCTACTGCTGATAAACGTATTTTTGAGAGTTCTATTAAAGAGTACAACAACAAGTAAAGCTATTCACTAAACTAAAAGTTGAATCGAAAATTCTTTTTCATCCACCACTTGAAAAAGCAAGGTAGCGTTTCTGCAAAGGGACGCTATCCAACAAATGAACTGACATGACAATACCCAAAGAAACAAATATCTGCATATCAGAGCTAAAAGAAGAGGATAGTTTTCCCGTTTCTGTTTTTCCTAAATTGATAAGGGAAATTATAAACGAAACGAAAGCCACTCTGAACTATCCTACAGACTTTATTACTTCCGCTATATGCTTTACCTTATCCGTAGGTATAGGCAACAATTTTGTAGCGAAGGTAAAGGAAGGCTGGAATGAACGTGCCATCTTGTACATGGCAATCATCGGACGTTCAGGAGTAAACAAGAGCCATCCGCTTAGTTTTGCCATGCAGCCATTGTTTGAACTGGATATTAAATCATCCGTAAAATATCAGAAAGAGCGAAGAGAATATGAAAAATACATTCTTGCTTGTAAAAAAGAGAAAGAAGATAAGGAGCAGGCGACAGAACCCGTATTGAAAAAGTTTATTGTGTCGGATATTACTCCTGAACGGCTTATTACCATTCATCAGGATAATAAAAGAGGAATCTGCCTGTATGTGGACGAACTGATGTCATGGCTAAAAAATTTCAATCGCTATAATAGCGGTTCGGAAGAACAATTTTGGCTATCCGTATTCAGTGGAAAACCTATCATACTTGACAGACAGGGAAATAAGAACTCTGCATTCATCAAACATTCTTTTATATCTGTAATTGGCACGATACAAAAAGGACTGCTCAAAGAACTGGCGAAAGGGGAAAGGAGCGAGAACGGTTTTATCGACCGTATTTTGTTTGTCTTCCCACCCAATCTGAAAAAAGAGTACTGGAACGAGCTTGAATTATCTACACACATAGTTCCTCTTTGGAACTCCATTGTAAAGAAGTTGACAGACATCCAATGTGTGACTGATGAAGATGGAGAACTTGTACCCACTCAACTTCCTTTTAATACGGAAGCCCGTACACTGCTTTATCATTGGCAGCATAAGAATACAGATTTATGCAATAGCGAAATGGATGAAGTGTTAGTTGGCGTATATAGCAAGCTGGATATATATGTTATCCGCTTTAGTTTGATATTGCAGCTCTCACGATGGGCTTGTAATGAAAGCGATAAAAAAGAAATAGACAGTACAAGTGTTGAAGGTGCAATATCAATCGTTGAATATTTCCGCATTACAGCAAAAAGGGTACAAGGTATAACAAATTCATCCGCTATGTTGGAACAGTTACCAACAGATAAACTTTCGCTATATAATGCTTTACCTGTAGAGTTCACTACAAGCGAAGGCATTGCAGTTGCTCAAAAGCAAAATATCTCGGCAGATTCATTCAAACGTTTTTTAGCGGACAAAAAAGGAAAACTATTTGAAAATGTCAAGCATGGAAGATATAAGAAGTTGATTTAATAAAGTCCGCATTTCTCACACTTTCCACATTTTGACTTATTATTAATTGATTATCAACAATGTATATGTGTGCATAAAAGTAGAAATCGCCACACTTTATGCCACTGTAAAAAATGGCGAATATAATGATTATGACTTATCAGGAAGCTAACAGTATAAGTATCAAAGACTATTTGGAATCATTGGGTATCTTGCCCGTAGTGGATAAACTTTATTACGGTATGTACCACAGCCCGTTTAGGCAGGACGATACACCCAGTTTCAAGGTGGATTACGGAGTAAACCTTTGGTGTGACTTTGGGACGGGTGAGGGCGGCTCGCTTATTGACTTTGTGATGAAACAACACGGCTGCAATGCTTACGGGGCTATCAGCCGACTGGAACAGGGCTATTACTCTGCCAATACTTTTTCTTTTCAAGGGAAAAGTATTTCAGAAAGGAATGCTTCAAGGGAAGAAAAGAAAAAAGCTGCCAGCCCGATAGGAATCCGTAAAATCCAGCCGTTACAGAATCCGGCACTCATTAACTATCTGAAAAGCCGGGGCATTGCGCCCGAAGTAGCAGCGGACTATGTGCAGGAAATATATTACCGTATAAACGGGAAGCCGCTTTTTGCACTCGCTTTCAAGAATGATGCAGGAGGGTACGAACTACGCAATCCCGGCTACAAAGGCTGCACCTCTCCCAAAGACATTACACGCATACGGTTCGCAGGAAAGAAGAACAATGCCTGTTTCGTGTTCGAGGGGTTTATGGACTACCTTTCTTTCCTGACTATCCGACAGAAGAACAGTCCAGCTTACCCCTGTATCGACTGGCAGGATTACATCATCCTGAACTCAACCGCCAATGTGGACAAGGCTTTGTACCCGTTAGGCGAGTACGAGAAAATCCACTGCCTTTTGGATAATGACGAAGCCGGACGTAAAGCCACCCAAGCCATACAACAGGAATACGGCTGGCGTGTGCGTGATGCCTCACACCTGTACAACGGACACAAGGACTTGAACGACTTCCTATGTCAAAAGTCCAGTCAGTCGGAGAAGCAAACACAGTCTGCCAAGCAACCGAAGCAGGAAGAGAAAAACGAACAATCTCCCGGTGAAAAAAGAAAAAGGGGCAGACGACTGTAGGCAGGAGAACAGACAAAGCGTACCAACGGCAAGCGGTGTGATTTAGGAGAGCAAGGTTATGTTTCGGTAGACCGAAACCCCTTGCTTTGCTCATCGCAAAGAGAAATTTCTCCCGTTGGTCGCAATTTCTAAGATACCACCTAAAAAGCAAAAACGGATGACAGAGATAAGAAACAAGTCAGGAGGTCGCCCGGCAAAGAACCGGATAGACAAGCAAAAACGGGTAGTCAGTACGAAGCTGACAGAGTTACAGTACTACGCCATCAAGAAGCGAGCCGGAGAATCCGGTCTGCCTATTAGCGAATACGTCCGGCAAGCGGTTGTTTCGACAGAGGTAACACCCCGGCTAAATAAACAGGATGCCGACACTATCCGCAAGTTAGCCGGAGAAGCCAACAACCTCAACCAGCTTGCACATCGTGCCAATGCAGGAGGTTTTGCGCTCGTGGCTGTGGAACTTGTGAAACTGAAAAATAGGATTATTGAAATCATAAACCTGTTATCGGATGATTGGAAAAATAAAAAAGGGAAGCGGATTTAAAGGCTGTGTGAACTATGTACTTGACAAGGAACAGGCAGCTTTGCTTCATGCGGAGGGAGTGTTAGCCGAAAGCAAGCAAGACATTATCCGTAGTTTCTGTATGCAAACAGAAATGAATCCCAGTTTGAAGAAACCAGTCGGACATATTGCGCTAAGTTATTCGGTAGTGGATGCTCCCAAACTGACAGACGAGAAAATGATACAGTTGGCGCAAGAGTATATGCGTGAAATGAAAATCACCGATACGCAGTACATCATCGTGCGGCATCAAGACCGGGAGCATCCGCATGTGCATATCGTATTCAACCGGATAGATAATAACGGTAAAACCATTTCAGACAGTAACGATATGTACCGGAACGAGCAAGTTTGCAAAAAGCTGAAAGAGAAACACGGACTGTATTTTGCCAAAGGAAAAGAGCATGTGAAACAGTATCGTCTAAGAGAGCCGGACAAAACGAAATACGAGATTTACACGGCTATAAAGACTGAAATCGGAAAATCAAGGAACTGGCAGCAGCTACAAAAGCAATTAGCGGAAAAGGGTATCGGCTTCCAGTTCAAATACAAGGGGCAGACGGATGATATACAGGGCGTTTCCTTTTTCAAAGGTGAATACACGTTCAAAGGCTCGGAGATTGACCGCAATTTCAGTTTTTCAAAATTGGATAAATATTTTGGGGATGCAGGGCTAACGGTAGCCGGAAGCAACAAACAGATGATTACCGCACAAGTACAGGAGCGAGTAATAAACAAAAGTGATAATTCGCTACTGGCAGGTTTAGGCGGTCTGTTTTCCGTTTCATCCTCTCCGGTTGACGAAACACCCGACAACCCCGATTTGAGAAAGAAGAAGAAAAAGAAGAAACGTCAATTTAAGTTATAAGCGTATGGAAGAAAATTTGATTTTAGAGGGGCTTCTCTCTATGGTTACTGAACTGAAAGAGAAACAGGAACAACAGGTAATACCAGCCAGCCGGGAAGAAACGGCTAATCGGTTGGAGGTTATCGAGCAACGCATCTTAGAGGTGCAGGACAAATCCGGTATACCTGAAAATACGGTGCGGAATATTCTAAGCCAAATCGCCAGTATCAAGAAAGGGCAGTCCGAGAATCAGAAACAAGACCTTGAAGATATAAAGGGGCTTATTGTGGCTTCACATAGGTATTTCAAGGAGAAACTAAAGATATTGTTTCCGGCTGACACACACCTACCGGAAAAGACAGAATCCAGTTCTTTGTACGACAAACTCCTAAATGGGGTTACTCTCTACCTGAAACCGAAGTTCTGTCTTTTTTCAGCAGGAATACTCATTTGCCTTGTGTCGTTAGTCCTGAATATCCGCTTTGCGGAACGGATGCAGCAGTTACAAGATAATGATATAAAATACCGTTATCTCCTGATGAAAGGAAAGGCAGACGGAAGCAGTTTAGATTTGCTGGAAATGAATTTCAGCCGGAAACGGGATAATGCTTTTATTCAAAGCATAACAGATATGGTTATAGATTTTGAATATCGTAGCCGTAAGCAAGCGGAAGCGTTGGAACGTGCAAGGCTGTTGGACGAGCAAGCTAAACAGTTAAAAAAGGAAGCGGATAAGTTAAGGAAGCCATAGAAAAGAGAGAGCCGGAGCAAGTGATACCTACTACTCCGGCTTATTTGTCTTACTTCTTTTCCCCGAACTGTTTTTCAAAGTTACGGAGCATAACCGCATTAAACCGTTCCTTAATGAATGCCCGGACATCCGAAGCCCGGTAATAGACTTTTCCGCTAATCAACATATAGGGAAGTTTGTTTTTGCTTCGTAGTCGTTGCAAAGTTCTGATACTCACTTTGAATAGTAGAGATAAATCCTGATTATCCAGCAGGTTATCATCTTCAGGTAGCACCTTATCAGCATTACACAGTATCCGTACATCCTTGCAAAGCTCATCCAATTTATCAAATAGCTTTTGCATCCATTCCTTGAAATCATAGTTTTCTATATACATATTTGCTTCATTTTTCAGATTATACTTTAGTGGTTGTCAATCGATTGATGAAGCAAAGTTCAGAAAACCAGCGCAAAGAATTTACGAGGTAATACATGGAGTCCCCTATAAATAAGTCATAAGTCACTGATTATCTATATCCTTTTTTGTTATGTTCGTTTCGGATAAGGTCAGCCAGTCCATTAAGAAATTCGGTCAGCTTACCCGGCTTTCGCTTTATTACGTCCTCATGCTTTTGATGATAGTCTTTCAGTTGAATGTTAAACACCCACTCAAATACTTTAGACAAGTCGGAGAGGAAAGCAGGTTTGCCATTTTGATAGACGATACGTTTGGAGAGGAACAGACCGCTGATGATTTCCATTATATCAATCAGATTTGTTTTGCCTGCCAAATAGAGAGGGGGAAAAGGTTGTTTGTTAAAGTGTGGTTTGAATTGTTCCGGGTACTTGATACGCCATTCAACAAGGTGTATTTCATTGTTCAGTAATCCTATCACTTCATCAATGAGATACAAATAAGGCATTTTTTTCTTGCTCAAACCGCACACTGTACGATTTAAGTCTATGCAATCCGAAAGAAAGGTAACGTAGTAAAACGCTGTTATCCTGTTCGTTAGTACTGAAATCGGCTAAATAGTTAGCTAATTCTTCAATAGCTTCTGTAAACTCTGTTACAGATACTTTACGTTGGGAGCATTCCGATAATAATCGGAAGAATCTCTGCTCTAACATAGTTCTCATAATAATTGAATGTTAATTTATTTGATATTCATTTATTGTTTGTAATGTAGAATGCGAGTATTATTATTGCTAAAAGGCTAATAGTGATATAGTTCCAAATTTTATTGGACGGAATTAATCCAATACATATAGATGCAATAGCAAATGAAATGCTTTTTAGTATTAATGTATCTACAATGAATAATCCGACTATAAGATTTCCTAATGATACATTTAGTAAGCCTATATTCAACTTTGTTTTTTCTTTCATAAATCGAATGTTTTATAGCAAAAGCTTCAACATAAATCAGACTTGATTTTTTTGTTGAAGCTTTCTAATCTTTTAGATGCTATTAATTTGAAAAATTATATGATACTCTTTTTCATTTCAAAAACAATATCCTTAATACATACATTTGGTGATAAGTTTAGTAAATAACGAATGGTATTTAAAATATCATCAGGCTGTACCATTTCATCATTTTTGAAAGGAGTTCCGGCTTTCTTCGCCATTTCTGTATTAACCCAACCGGGACATAAAGAGGTTACACGTATCCCTAACGGAGCTAATTCACGATATAAAGACTCTGCTAAACCCAAAAAGGCAAATTTAGTAGAACCATAAATACCACCGTTAGGAAACCCATATTTGGCAGCACGAGATACTATATTAAAAATATAGCCTTCCCCTTGTATCTTCATAATGTCAGTTACAATTTTTAAAACACTATATTGGGCTATTACGTTAATTTCCATAATCTTCCTATAGTCATCAACGGACTCATTTAAAGAGCCGTCCATGAACATAGCGGCAGCATTTACAAGAATATCAATATCTCCATATTTTTGATGAATGTTCCTAAGTTCACAATCCACTTTTGTACTATCTGTTAAATCTAAAGGTAGTATAATTGGGGGCTGTATGTACTTTCCCAATAGCATAATTTCATTACATACTTTGTTTAAATTTTCTTCGTTTCGAGCTATCAATACAACCTGATAACCATCATTAGCTAAACCTTTAGCAACTACAGCGCCTATTCCTTGACTGGCTCCTGTAATAATTGCTATTCCTTTATCAGTTTCCATAATCTATATATTTATCAGTTTTTCTTTATCTATGAATGTGTGTCAAACAAAAAAGCCCTGAAATAATTCAAGACTTTCAATTAGTGCGCCACCAATTTGGTATGAGGTTTTCAGGAAGCCCTTGAGAGTTTTTTTTCTCCTTTGAAATAATTTCAATAAGCTTATATTCACTCCATGCAGGAGTGCCACGCCTGTAATCTAAATAGTTTGTTTCGCTTATCTTGATTACATATTCATAACCATTCTTATAATCAAAATCTTGTATGTCTGCAAACTGCTTCCATTCTTGTGACTTATCCTTTTTTACAGCATACACATCTGTTAAAACATTGACGCCAATACCCACAACACCTTGTAGCTTTTGTGATGCAACAGTCAAAATATACTCTTGATAGCCAGTTACTTTTGGCTCATTCTCATCTTCATTTTTTTCGCAGCTAACAAAGCTGACGAGACAGATAAAGAACAAAAGTGTTTTTAATGAGTTCTTTGCTTTCATGTTTCTAATATTTTCGGCAAAGAAAAGCAGTATAAAATGAAAAAGCCTTGAATTATTTCAAGGCTCGTATGATATAAGGACGTTACTAAGTTTTTTTAACAGATATGTTTCTTATTAATGCTATTTCGTATATGGCTAATTGTTTCGGGTGTGACCTGTAGGAATGAGGCCATTTCTTTTAATGTTATATAATTCTGAAAATCAGGGCATCTTTCAGTTAAATCCATGTATAGTTCTTCAGTGTTTTTACAATAAAAATCTAATAAGCGTGTGTATGCCACCATGAATAACTCTTCTGCAAGAACACGTCCTGCAATTTGTGCATCTTCATTCGTATTGAAAAACTTTCTAACTTCTTCTAATGGTACATAGTATATTTTACAATCAGTTACTGCCTGAACTGTAACCAAAGAAGTTATGTCTTTCTTTATAAGAGAAGCATAGTCACCAACATATTCACCTTTAAAGACATAACCTACAATATGCTCATTACCTCTATTATCTATTCGTGTATATCTGAAAAAGCCCTCTACGACATATGCTACATATTTAGCTACAGAACTTTGTTCTACCAAATATTCTTTCTTCTTTATCTCTTTATACTTCCCATGTGATAAAAAAAACTCTTTAAAGACAGAGAGTTCTGGATGTTCCGCAAATTTTTGATTAAAGTTTTTCATAAACTAATCTTTTCTACAAAAGTACTAAGAAAATTTCAATCGCTTATAAGCTTTGTTCTATGATTTTTTATCTTTATATTCATAACGGACTAAACCTATTTTGACTGACAGAAAGATAAATACTGGAGAAAAGAAAAAAGTAATTGGTATTTTCTTCCTTCGTCAACTTTATCTCATCCGCATTTTACTCGCATTGTCAAATCATTAATTTGCATACTGTTAATCCTAAAAATGCGGAAAGTGCGGAAAATGCGCCAGTCCTATATTATCCACTTATCTCTCATTTCTTTCACAATATCTTCATCATGCAAGTGTGTGTAAATATCCTTGATGTCATTACCTTCTGCATGTCCCATAATTCGCTCTGCTATTCCGTCACGAATGCCTTTTTTGGCAGCAATCGTCCGGAAAGAGTGACGTGCCCGATGAAATGTCATTGTTTTGTCTATTTTCAAATCAGCCATTATATCTTTCAAATAACGGTTTGTCGGCTGATTGGATATAGGTAGGAAAATCTTTTGGCATGGTTCACCATTCCCAAGCAAAGCTACTACTACAGGCGAAACAATAGGAATCTTGTAGGTTACACTGGTCTTTGTACGTTCATTACACAATATAAGGTAAGTTTTACCAGTATCAACTTTAATCGGCTTGATGTCCGAATAGGTAAGGATGGAGAACTCGGCAAATGACAAGCTGGTATAACAGCTAAACAAAAACTCTCTTAATACCTCTTGCTTTCCTTTACTATATTCTTTCTTATCGTATGCACTTTGTAGCCTTTTAAGTTCTTCTTCCGTCAGTACATCATTATTCTGCGCCTTGATATTCTTTTTGATTTCAAATTTTTCATAGGGGTTCTTTGCCAGTTTATCCTTATTAACAGCAATGCCTATAAGAAATTTCAGATTAGAATGCTTTTTATAAACAGTAGAAAGTATATTACCAACTTCAAGTTCATGGTTATGAAACTGCTGAATAAAATCCAAAGTTATCTCATTGAAAGAAAGGATAGGTTTCCATTCCTTCATAGTATTGATTAGTTTGTAATAGTTTGCAATCGTACCTGATGCACGGGATTGTTTTAGCTGTTCTATCTCGTTCTCTATGAAAACATAGAAATCCGTATTTCCGTGATGCTTATCTTTCAAGCGTTCCAAAAATTGAGGAATAGGTAACGGAGTGAAGAAATTCTCCATTACAATCGTATCAGCTTTTTGATATACTTCGCTGATAGCTTTGTTATAATAATAACAATGGGGTTCAGAACTACGTACCGTATTAGATACCTTATTCCAATGTTTGGGCAAAACTGCTATGTTCATACTAATTAAAGTAGAATGACGATAGGCAGTGTAACGCAAGCAAACCATTTGCTTGCCTTCTTTGGTTGCATAATCCTTGCGCAACTCAATCTTAATCGTAGCTTTCATTACAATTTTTCTTCGTTTTACTGTAAAACAATTGTAAAACAAAAGCTGAAAACTATGAAATTTCTTCTTCCAATCCTTCCACCACAGAGGATATAAGTAGTTGAAAAACAAAAGGATTAGAAATTTTCATTCTAATCCTTTCTTGCTTTTGGAGGTTCCTGGCGGATTCGAACCGCCGTACATGGTTTTGCAGACCACTGACTAAGCCACTCATCCAAGGAACCTTGTCTTTTTGTTTGCGGTTGCAAAGGTAGAACTTATTTTGAAAATAGCAACTATCCGCAGCAATTTTTCTTTGTTTTTTGTCTGTTTCTTCTACATTCTTGCTTCTTTTTCTCTAGTTGATCTCTCAGGATGCAATCACAGTTACAATTGGTACAGGGATTTTTTCCACCTTTTGTTTCTTGGAAGAAACGAAAAATGCGAGTTCCAACGTAACTAACGCAGAAAAAAACGACAACTATGACTATAATTTCTTGTAAACTCATGTTACATAAACAAATCAGTTACTATTCGGTTCAATTATGTGAATAGACTTCCTATCTGGAATACGGCAAAGGATACTATCCATGCCAATATGGTGGTATATCCGGCTGCAAATAAAGCCCACTTCCAACTGCCTGATTCTTGCCGAATGGCAGCAATTGTGGCAATACAAGGGAAATAAATGAGAACGAACAGCATATAGCAATAAGCCACCAATGGGGTAATTGGAATGCGCTCGGATAGATTTACGTTTTCAACGTCCGACTCATTTGTATAAAGTACGCCAAGCGTACTAACTACCAACTCTTTCGCACCTACACCGGAGATCAGTCCGATACCTAATTTCCAATCAAAACCAAGAGGCTCGATGACAGGTTCGATAGCTTTACCGATTTGTCCGATATATGAATTTTCCTGTTGCTCGGCTACTGAATTGTAGTCATTATGATTAGGATAGTAGCCCAAGAACCAGATGATGATGGATGCTATCATAATGATACCTCCCATCTTACGTAAGTATTGGGCTCCTTTCTCCCAAGTATGGCGGAAAATAGATTTGGCTGTCGGCATTCGGTAGGGGGGAAGTTCCATTACGAATGGAGTGCTTTCTCCTTTGATAAGGAAACGGTTGAACAGTCGGGCCATAATTACGGCTAATAAAATACCTGCTACATAAATACTCAGTAACACTAAACTTGCCTGATTGGGGAAGAATGCTCCTACAAGTACAAGATAGATCGGCAGTCGGGCGCTGCATGACATAAGCGGATTTATCAGCATTGTTATCAATCGGCTTTTACGGTCTTCGATGGTACGTGAGGCCATGATTGCGGGGACGTTGCAACCGAATCCCATTATTAACGGAATGAATGATTTGCCATGTAATCCCATTTTATGCATGATTTTATCCATGATAAATGCGGCACGTGCCATATATCCGGAGTCTTCCATTATGGAGATACAGAAGTATAGAATCAGAATATTGGGCAGAAAGACGATTACACTTCCTACACCGCCAATGATTCCGTCGACTAACATATCTTTCAGCGGACCTTCGCTCATTGTTTCTCTAATGAAATTGCCGAGTAAATCAACCAACCATTCGATAGCCATCATCGGATATTCACCAATGGTAAATGTTCCTTCGAACATCAGATACATCAATAGGAAGAAGATTGGGAATCCCCATATCTTGTGTATGAAGATGGAATCCAATACTTTCGTTGTTTGTTGCTGTTCCAAATGGTTGTCTGTAAAGGTTTCTTTTAATGCACCGCTGATAAAACCATATTTGGCATCGGTAATTGCTGATTCACTATCCTCATTCAATGTTTCTTGAATGCGCTTGATGGCTTTGTCCCTTTTCTCAAGAATTTCTTTGTTATTCGGCAATGTCCGGATAAACCGTTCAATTTCTTTGTCGTTCTCTAACAGCTTTATAGAGAGGAAGCGGGTTGAATACTTATGACGGATATTTTCGTTCTTGCATATTTCCTCTTTTACACTATCTATGGCGCGCTCCAGTTCCGGTCCATGATTGATGTGAATATGGCGGACAACGGGCGACTTCATCTTTCGGGTTATATGCTCTTCCAAATGTTCTTTGAAATGCTCCTCATGTTTTTCTATATGTTGAGTAATATGCTCCATCCTTTTGCAGTTTCTCGAACGTTTCTGCAAGCGTTGTTCATGCCTTTCAAGATGTTCTTCTATGTGTTGTTTGACAGGTTGCATCTGGGATGCCATCTCACTGCTGATTATATCTGCATTCTCGTAAACGTTTACCACCTGGTCAAACAATTGTTTAACACCGACCTCACGCTTGCAAACAGTCGGTATCATCGGCACACCGAACAACTTTCCTAATAGTTCGTAATCTAGCGTATTACCACTTGCGTCCAGTTCGTCATACATATTCAGAGCTACCACCATACGCACATTCATGTCTATCAGCTGTGTAGTCAGATATAAATTGCGCTCTAAGTTGGAGGCATCCACTACGTTGATAACCACATCAGGAGTTTCGTCTACCAAATGACGGCGAACGTACAGCTCTTCGGGTGTATAGGCGGATAGTGAGTAAGTGCCGGGGAGATCCACGATTTTAAATCGGTATCCTTCAAATTCGAAGAAGCCTTCCTTGGCATCTACCGTGACGCCACTATAATTTCCCACATGTTCGTGTGCGCCCGAGGCTAAGTTGAAAAGGGAAGTCTTACCACAGTTCGGATTACCAACAAGGGCTACATTTATGGTTCTGCGTCTTCTGAGTGCTATTTCCTGAATATCTTTTTCAGATAATTCTATATCTTCGTTGATAGAGCCATGATAATCCACTATTTCCTGTTTATGCTCTTTCGCTTCCTGTTCGGAAATAATCTCAATCATATCTGCTTCCTGTCTGCGGAGAGAAATTTCATAGCCTAATATTTTATATTTGATCGGGTCTTTTAATGGGGCGTTCAGGATAACTTCGACTGTTTTGCCTTTGATAAATCCCATTTCCACAATACGTTTGCGGAATCCTCCGTGTCCTAATACCTTGACAATGACACCTTTTTCGCCGGTTTTCAATTCGGATAGACGCATACTTCTTTTTATTTGTCTGCAAAGATATGTGATTCTTCTTAGTTGAACAAATTATTTAGAACGTTTTTAAATAGTGAGAGGTGGCTATGAGATAAGAATAAAGAAGTATATTTGCAATATGTTACATAATCAAGTTGCTGAATATATAGATCGAGGGAAGCTTTTGTCATTGAATGACAAAGTGTTAGTTGCTCTTAGCGGTGGAGCGGACTCGGTGGCTCTACTGCGTTTGTTGTTGCAGTTGGGGTATTGTTGTGAAGCAGCTCATTGCAATTTTCATTTGCGTGGAGAAGAATCTTGCCGGGATGAGGAATTTGTAAAGATGCTTTGCCGTACCTGTGACGTACCGTTGCATATCGTTCATTTTGAAACAAAAGAATATGCACAAGAGCATCACTTGTCGATAGAGATGGGTGCACGTGAGTTACGTTATAGCTGGTTTGAACAGCTTCGTAAAGAAGAAAATTTTGATGTGATTGCCGTTGCGCATCATCGTGACGATAGTGTGGAGACCTTTCTTTTGAACCTGATTCGGGGTACGGGGATTAATGGATTATGCGGAATCCGTGCAAGAAATGGTTTTATCGTCCGTCCGCTACTTGAGGTGGGACGGGATGATATATTGAACTATCTCGGTAGTTTAGGGCAGGATTTTGTAACAGATAGCACGAATATGCAGGATGAATATATGCGTAATAAAATTCGCTTGAATATTCTTCCGATGATGGAGTCTATCAATCCTTCGGTGAAAGAGAGCATTGCAGCTACGGCTTCCCGTCTGGAAGAAGCTGCGCATATATATAATAAGGTGATGGATGAGGGTAGACAGCGTGTGCTGGATGAACAAGGCATTTCGATTGAACGCCTGTTGAATGAGTCTGCTCCTAAATCCTTGCTTTTTGAATTGATATCGCCATTGGGATTTAATGCATCGCAAACAAATGAAATCTTTCGGAGCCTTGACGGACAATCCGGCAAACAGTTCTTTTCTGCCGGTTGGCGTATCTTGAAAGATCGTACATATTTACTATTACAGAGGCTTGACGAAGTATCGAAAACGGATGATTTGCCTAAAGAATTGCCCGATAAGGGTGAATTGATTTATTATAAAGAGAAAAGCATCTATGTGACAAAGGAAGTTTATACTCCTGATTTCCGGATACCGAAAGAACGGAATGTTGCTTGCCTGGATACACGAAAGCTGACTTTCCCGTTAACCATCCGTCGTTGGAAAGCCGGCGATTCATTTATTCCTTTTGGTATGAGGGGTAAGAAGCTGGTCAGTGATTACCTGACGGATCGCAAGTTTTCACGCAAAGCGAAAGAGGAAACTTATGTCGTATGTTCCGGTGAGAAAATTGCTTGGTTGGTAGGCGAACGGAGTGATGATCGTTTTCGGGTGGATGATAAGACGGAAGAAGTCGTTATACTGTCGGTAGATAGCGCATATTGATACCTGTTATTCAGCATACGGTCGATTGTTTGCAAACGATAGGAGTTTGTAATCAACGGACTGTATGTTTGTTTGCAACGGACCGTACCTTTGTAAAATCACTCAAGGGAGCGTTGCTTTTCGCTCAAGGGAGTGATGCCTAACGCTCCCTTAGGCGTTTTCAGCTTGTCTATTTTGATGTTCTCAAAGGGGAAGATCCCGATTATTGGCAATTCTTCTGTATAAGGCTTTCTACCGCTTCATCTCCTAATTCTTTGGCTTTGGCAAAGTTCTCACAGGCTTTATCTTTCTGATTGAGCTGTATTTGGCAGAAACCGATAAGACGGTAACAGGCGGCGAACTTAGGATCGATGGCAAGAGCATCCTGTAAGTTTTTTATCGCTTCTTCATAACGGGCAACACGCAGATTGATTGCTCCGAGTTCGGCCAGGTAAGTAACGTCTTTCGGACTAATTTCCAGTGCTTTTTGAATATCTTCCAAAGCGCGTTTGAAGTTTCTTGATTTATAATTGGCCTGTTCGCGGTAGTAATAGAATAAATCATTTACTTTACCATTTACAACATGATAGTATTCATCATAATCGTCGACAGCTTCTTTATACATCTCTTTGTTCTCCTTATGTTGAGCACGTTCGAACAAATATGGTCCGGCATCTTCCGGCAGTGGCTTTGAGAAAAGATTGATGGCACTATCCAGTAAGGCAATAATTTCTGTTTCATCGGCTTTCATCAACTCTTTTGTTTTGGATGCGCTGTAATATGTTGCCGGAGATACAAGATTACTTTGGTTTACAATACTGTAACATTCGTAGGCTTTAGGATAATCTTGCATGGCAAAATAGATGTCACCGCGTAATTGCTGATAGAGTGGGAGTTGATTGACGGCTAATGCTTTGCCGGCTTCTTCCAATGCTTCCGGGTATCCCCAGTTTTTGTATTTGAAAGGTGATTGGTCGATCTCGTTAGCATAGATAAGTTTTGCTTTGTTGTAATATACTTCGTCCTTCTTATCTGTCAGCTTTAATGCAGTGTTCAAGTCTGCTTCCGCTAAAGCGAAATGCTGTTCATCCTTGAGATTGTAAACGTAATAGTTTGCACGGCGTGTATAACCTTCCGGGCTGTTAGGATATTGTTCGATAAAGTCATTCAACAGTTGCAGGTAATCATTAGAGTCCATCGTACTCGCACTCATTAACAGATATACTAACGCTTGTTCTTCCGTGTCGGGGAGTGCCTTCTTTATGCCGATACTTTTTAAAGCGGCATTATTCAGAGATAGGACATTGATGGACAGATCCTTGGCAAAAGCAGCGCTGATGGCATAACTTTCTGTCTTGTTACTGGAAACATCTGCCTGAATCATGCTGAATACCTGTCCGTCTGCCGTTGTAACAGGACAACTTACCATCTTTTCATTAGAAGGAATATCCAATGTGTAGTAATGATACCCTCCGGGCAAAGGTGACACTTCTTTGACTGTACCGATTGTGCATGTACGGTCTTTCTTGGTGGAGTAGGGCAGTAAGTACACTTCGGTTCCTTTTTCCGGAGCTTGTGTCGCAACACTCAGTGCCACAGGAGCTTTCTTGTCTACATCTACACGAAACTTGACAATATCATACATATCGTTTACTCCCATAATGTTTTTGACCGGCATCTGTTTGCCTTCCGAAGTAATGATTACCGCCCGTTGAGCTCCTTTAAACAAGGTATAATCGGACAATGCAATTCCATCTTCGCTGACAAAGAATCCATTTCCTGTATTCATCAATTTATCTTCCTGATCATAGGTGACGATTGAAAATACTGCCCGTTTAGCCTTATCTACCCATTTTGGCGCATCCTTTTGTGCCATTATCCACTGAGAAGATAAACAAAGAAGTATAAGTAACAGTTTCTTCATGGTATTTGGGGTTAATTGGTTATTCGTTGAATCCGCGTTGTTTGATAGCCTCATAGATTAATATGCCTGCTGCGACAGATACATTGAGCGATTCGATTGTGCCGAGGAGAGGGATTTTAATCCATTCATCGCACAATGACAGATGTTCGTAGGGTACACCCGTATCTTCCGCACCCATAATAATGCAAAGAGGATCTTTATAATTGGCTTTGGTGTAATCATAATCGCCTTTCTCTGTGGCTGCTACAATCTTAAATCCACTGTCTTTCAGAAATTTGATGGTTTGCGTCAGACTTTGTTCACGGCATACCGGCAATGTATGAAGTGCACCGGCGGAGGTTTTCATCGCATCGGCGTTTACGCTTACACTGTTGCGTGCGGGGATAATAACGGCATCCACACCGGCACACTCACAGGTACGGGCTATTGCTCCGAAATTACGTACATCGGTGATACCATCCAACATAACGAAGAAAGGTGTTTTTCCCTGTTCGAATAAGAAAGGGACCAAATCTTCGGTCTTTTGATAGGTCACGGCAGAAATGAATGCAATTACTCCTTGGTGGTTCTTCTTGGTAATACGGTTTATCTTCTCAATAGGAACGCGTTGCACCGGGATAAGCAATCCTTTCAATGCGGCAAAGAGCTCTTTGGATAAGTCGCTTTGAATGTCTTTTTTTACTAGAATCTTATCTATCTCTTTCCCTGCCTGAATGGCTTCGATGACGGCACGAACACCGAATATCATTTCGCTATTTTCCATTTATATAATTGTATCTTATTGTTTTAATAACTCCTTGGCATTGTTGATTGCAGCTTCTGTCAACGTAGCTCCGCTCAACATATGCGCTATTTCTTCTATACGTTCTTCCTGGCTTAACAAGCGGATGTTGCTGCTTGTTTCTTTTTCATTGTCTTGTTTGAATACTTTATAGTGGGTAATCCCTTTTGCTGCTATTTGAGGCAGATGGGTAATGCTGATAACCTGCATACATTTTCCCATCTCCTGCATGATAGATGCCATTTTATCGGCAATCTCACCGGAAACTCCCGTATCTATTTCATCAAAGATAATGGTAGGCAGATGAACAATCCCGCTAATCATGGCTTTGATGGAGAGCATGACACGGGCTATCTCACCGCCGGAAGCAACAGAGGAAATCGGTTGAAGTTTTCCGTTCTTATTGGCAGAGAAAAGAAAAGTAACATTGTCTGCACCTGTGGCATCAGGCTCTTTCTTGTCTGTCAGCTCTACTTCAAAACGTACGTTAGGCATGCCCAACGGGATGAGCCGGGGACGCATTTGATTTTCAATCTCTTTGGCGGCTTTACATCGTTTCTTGGTCAGTTCGCTAGCCAGCTTCTTCACTTCTTTGCATTGGTTGTTTTTCTCAGCTTCCAGCTCTTCAATCCGTTCATCGAACGAGGTGATGGCATTAAGACGAGTACGGAAACATTCGGCTATTTCTATCAATTCTTTCTCGGTTTGTACCCTGTGCTTTTGTTCTAATGAATAGATGAGGTTCAAACGCTCATTCACAAAATCCAGCCTTTCAGGATTGAATTCCACTTCTTCTTCCTGATTACTTATTTCCTGTGCTATATCTTTGAGCTCAATGTAGCAACTTTCCATTCGTGAAGACAACTCCTCCGCTACTTGAAACACTTTCTGCAGGTTTCTTAAAGTATTAAGATTATCTTTGAGCACAGGCAGCATACCTTCTTCATCACCGGTGAGGGTTTGCTCTACCTTATATAATCCTGCTTTAATTTCTTCGGCATGGCTTAGTACGTCAACTTCTTGCTCCAACAATTCCTGTTCATCTTCGGACAACTTTGCTTCATCGAGTTGCTCCAGTTGGAAACGGATGTAATCTTCATCCGCTTTATTTCTTTCAGCATCATCTTTCAGCTTTTCCAGTTGCCGGATGATTTCTTTATATTGTTGGTATGCAGATTTGTACTTACCCAATTCTTCTTCATCATTTGCCAGAATATCCAATACGTTTAACTGAAACTCTTCATGGCTTAACAGTAAGTTCTGATGCTGGGAGTGAACATCGATCAATTGTTCTCCCAGTTCTTTCATGGCACTGAGTGGAGCGGGGGTATCATTTATAAACGCTCTTGATTTACCGGATGCCTGAAGTTCACGGCGTAATATACATTCTTGTGAATCATATTCAAGCTCATTCTCTTTAAAGAAGTCTTTCATATCGTAGGCAGATATGTTGAAGCGGGCTTCAATGACACATTTGCCGGCGCCATTCTTTATTACTTTCGTATCTGCACGTTGTCCGAGTAATAGACCGATAGCTCCGAGAATGATTGATTTACCTGCACCGGTTTCTCCTGTGATAACAGAGAATCCTTTTTCAAAACTGATATCAAGTGTATCAATCAGCGCATAGTTTTGTATATAGATAGATTGCAACATATTACTGAGCAGACTTAATTTTTTCCCATTCGGTTGATTGGGCAGGATTTATCTCCATTAACATATCATATACTTCTTCACGTTCCTTTTGCGTACCTTTGGAATAGATATTTATCAGTTCGTCTCTTTTGGAATCAATAAATATCTGGGGTAGGGAAGACATCGCCTTATTTTCTTTGGCTTGTTTCAGCAATCCTAATGATTCTGTGATCTTAGCTCTTCCACGATCCGCATTCTGTGACATTTCATCCAGTCCTAAACGGTGATAGTCGTACATCATTTGTCGAAGCGGTTTCATACCTCCATCCATGTAGTCATTGATAATGGCATGCCGGTTCTTGGAATCATCGAATGCTTTCCATCCCGTTTCACCCAATGTTTGTGCAGAACTTACGATGTTTTCTACAATATGTAATACATCTGTTCCACCCATTGGCGACATGGAGTCCATATCCAGTCCGATTATCAGGTAGACATAGTAAGCAAGTACGGCTGTGAGGTTATTGTCTATGATGTTGTCTTTAAACTCCAACGGATCATACTCTAAATAATTAAAGGTAAAGTTTACATCCTTGAAGTTGAGTAATATCGTATTGTAATTAGAATTATAGACCGGTCGGTTGGATTGAACAATCAGCTCACATTTGAAAGCTCCCCCGCTTTCATCATATTCCTTTACGGTGATATTGAAAGTGCAGGCAATACGCTCTACCGGAGAATATTGTGCGGAAGTCCATTTACGGTCATTGATAAATTCTTTTATAGCATTTTCTAAAGTCGTGAATACTTGGCTGTTCGTACCCTGTATTTGGGAGGAATTAACAGTGACTTTGCAGTTCATCTCCCCGCTATTGCTCTGTGCTTTAGCTGTGAGGGCGAGAAACATAATCAAAATCAGACTGATGTATCTTATCTTATCCATAGAGCAAAGCTATTTTCTGTTTATATATAAAAGTGACGACATACCGGCTGCAATCAGAAAGTAGCAGATGGCATGTTGGTAATGTTTGTATAACAGTGATAGGATTATACCGCCTATGGCTAATACAACAGCGATGACCCCGATCATTCTTATTCCCGTTTTTATCTTTTTCTTGTTCATTTGATATATTCTGTTAATCTGTCAATGATATCTTTTGCCACTAATGCTTTAGATTTTAACGGGTATTCGGTGGCTTTTATTTTATCTATTATCGTGATTTTGTTTGTATCGCATCGGAATCCTGCACCTTTATCGTTTAAAGAGTTTAAGACGATGAAGTCAAAGTTCTTACGTTCCAGTTTGCTTTGAGCATTTTGTTGCTCGTCATTGGTTTCGAGGGCGAAACCTACCAATGTCTGATTCGGTTTCTTTATTTTGCCTATACTTGCAGCAATATCCTTTGTGGGTTTTAAACAAATATTTAGTTCATTACCTTTACGCTTGATTTTCTCATCGGCGATATGGTCGGCTGTAAAGTCGGCTACGGCAGCACATAAGATACCGGCATCCATTGTCTGAAAATACTTTGTTGCCGCTTGATACATTGCTTCGGCAGATTCTACGTCAATACGATGGATATTCGAGTGATTCGTAGTCAGTTGTACCGGACCGCAGATTAATGTGACTTCCGCACCGCGTTTGGCACACTCTTCGGCAAGGGCAAATCCCATTTTGCCGGTAGAATAATTTCCTATGAAGCGTACAGGGTCAATCTTTTCATAAGTAGGCCCTGCTGTTATCAGTATTTTTTTTTTTGAAAGTTCGTTTTGCTGTATGAAGAATTCTTCTAATGCTTTAACGATATTATCAGGCTCTTCCATTCTTCCTTTACCTACCAGATGACTGGCCAATTCACCTTCTCCCGGTTCTATGATACGGTTACCGTAAGAACGAAGCGTATTCAGATTTTTCTGAGTGGCAGGATGCGCGTACATATCCAAGTCCATCGCCGGAGCTATGAATACAGGGGCTTTCATGGATAAATAAGTCGTGATTAACATATTGTCCGCAATACCGTTTGCCATTTTTCCTATGGTAGCGGCAGTAGCCGGTGCAATAATCATCACATCCGCCCATAATCCCAAATCTACATGGCTGTTCCATGTACCGTCTCTTTGTGAGAAAAACTCACTGACAACCGGTTTGCCGGTCAGTGCGGATAAAGTAATAGGAGTAATGAATTCTTTTCCGGACGGAGTAATAACGACTTGTACTTCCGCACCTTTTTTGATGAGTGCACGAATTAAATAGGCTGCTTTGTAGGCAGCGATACTTCCTGTAATACCTAATACTATCTTTTTCCCTTTTAAAGGCATAAAATTATATTCTTTATGTTATTTTCCGGTCAACTCGCGTAACCTTATCTTTGTAAGCACATTTTTTGTGTTAAGTGTGAAGTCGCCATTGAGTATCCAACTGTAATATCCCGGATCTTTCTTTAAAACTTCCGCGACTATCTGTCCTTTATATTTGCCGAAGTTAAATACTTCTACGCCATTGTCGTTAAAAACAATTCTGCCTGCAAAGTCGGCATTACGATTGAAACTGGAATATTCAGACAAGAAAGCCATATCGTTTTTTAATTCCGGATAACGGTCTAACTGTGCTTTGAGCACCTCATAAGTGGCACGTGTATCCGCTTCGGCCGTGTGTGCATCTTCCAGATTCTTTTCGCAATAGAACTTATATGCGGCAGAAAGCGTACGCTGTTCCATTTTATGGAAAATGACTTGTACGTCAATGAATTTTCGTTTGCTCATGTCTATATCTACATCAGCTCGTAGAAATTCCTCAGCCAATACGGGTATATCAAAGCGGTTTGAATTGAATCCGGCAAGGTCACAACCCTCAATATCTTTTGCTATATCTTTTGCCACCTCTTTGAAAGTAGGGCAATCGACTACATCTTCATCGTAGATACCATGAATCTTAGACGAGTCCTCAGGAATATGCATCCCCGGGTTTATACGTAGAGTCTTAGCTTCTTCATTCCCGTTCGGGTATACTTTTAAATAACAGATTTCTACAATTCTATCTGCATTGATATTTGTACCCGTAGTCTCAAGATCAAAGAAAACTATCGGATTTTTCAGGTTTAATTTCATTTTAATTAGTCGTTAAGCATCATCGGCATCAATAGCATCAGCAAATCTTCATTTTCTTCTTGTTCAACAGGGACTATTACTCCTGCACGAGATGGATCTGCCAATTCTATTACCACTTCCGTTGCAGAAATATTGTTTAAGATGTCAATAAGGAATGTTGATTTGAAACCGATGCTCATCGGGTTACCGTCATATTGACAAGTCAATGATTCTTCTGCTGAAGTTGAGAAGTCAATATCTTGCGCTGAAATAACGATTTGGTTATTTTGCAGACGCAATTTAATAAGGCTGCTTGCTTGTGAAGAGAATACGGAAACACGACGCAATGCACTGATTAATTGCTGACGGTCGATGGTCACCTTATGTGGGTTATTCTGCGGAATAACAGAGTTATAGTTAGGATAACGTCCTTCAATCAGGCGACATACCATACGGTAGTTCTCTAATGTAAGTACGGCATTACGGTCATCAAATTCGATCGTAACCGAACCGTTTTCTTTCGGAAGTAAGTTCTTGACAAGAGTAGCCGGTTTTTTCGGTAAAATGAAAGCTGCTCTTTCGTTGCCTTTAGCAGCAGTAGTTCTGTTCTTGACAAGCTTATGTCCGTCGGATGCTACCATTGTAATGTCTTCAGTGGTAATATCGAAATAAACTCCGTTCATTACCGGACGAAGTTCGTCATCGGCTGTGGCAAAAAGTGTACGGTTAATACCGCACATAAGAATATTTGCATCTATTTCTACACGTACGGCACTTTCTCCGAGTGTTGCCGATTGTGGAAATTCATCTGCATTTTGTCCTACTACGCTATATTTACCGTTTTGATATAATACAGTAATTTCCAGATTATCCATGTTAATGTCAAAAGACAGCGGTTGTTCCGGAATTTCTTTTAGAGCATCAAGTATTGTTTTCGATGAAATAGCAAACTTTCCGTCTGAATCGCATTCGTTGGTTTCAAGGGAAGTGACCATGGTGGTTTCGTTGTCAGAAGCTGTAATGGACAAAGTTCCGTCTACCAATTGGAATAAAAAACAATCGAGGATAGGCAGCGTGTTCTTTGAATTAATAACACGGCTTATTGCCTGCAAATGGCTGAAAAGTGCTGTACTCGAAACAATAAATTTCATATTTGTATTTTATTTAATGATTATACTGAATATCTGTCGCACAAAATTATGAAAAAAGATTGGGTTAGCCTAACAAAAAGGGAATAAAAAAAGCAATAAATAAATTAGTATCCTAAAGTAGAAAAGTGTATCTTCGCATCTTGAAAATTTAAAATGATAGACATGGAATTTAGTGGAAAGATTATTGCTGTACTTCCTTTACAAACAGGAATGGGACGAAACGGAGAATGGAAAAAGCAAGAATATGTGATAGAAACTCATGATCAATATCCTAAAAAAATGTGTTTTAACCTTTGGGGGGATAAGATTGATCAATTTGCAATACAAGCCGGAGAAGAAATGACTGTTTCTTTTGATATTGATTGCCGTGAATATAACGGACGCTGGTATAATGATATTCGTGCGTGGAAAGTGGAACGCGGACAAGGGGCTCCGATGGATGCTTCTGCTGCACCTATGGCCTCGATGGCTCCGACTGGTGCTCCTGCTGATTTCTCGGCAACAGATGAGAAAGACGATCTGCCTTTCTGATAGTTTGGTACTTGCTGTTTGAGAGACTACCCATAAATTTATTATATCCATTACCCGGTTCGGTTGTAATGGATATTTGTTTTTAGCATACGGTCGATTGTTTGCAAACTCCTATCGTTTGTAATCAATCGACCGTATCTTTGTCTTTAATCGTCCGTATGTCTTTTTACAGATATTATGGTGCTTTAAGAAATAGATCAGGGTCGTTTTTATGAGTTTTACCGTTGTTTTACACAAAACGAAATTTACTTTAATCTGCCTTCACCTTATCACGATTTGATTCTTAGCTATTGAGGGATAGCTTGTTAGAGTGAAGGTGGCTTTTTTCGTGACAAGCGATAAAAGCTCTCCCTCTGTTTATAGAGGGAGTACCTCTGAAAGAGGGGAGGGAGTTTTCTTTTGAAGTTGAGAATTGTTCAATTGAGAATTAAAAATTCAGAATGGAAGAACTCCTCCGTCACTACGTGACACCTCCTCTATAAACAGAGGAGGAGCTTTAACTAAATGAACGGTATCCGGAAGTTATTTACTTCTTTCTTAGATCCCAAACACAACGTCCGGTATGATTAGGATAGCCTAACGGGTGACTTCTCCATTCTTTGTCGGCTTTAACCGTGCGACTGCGATAATCGTCTTTTGTACGAATTATGTAATCGCCAAGCATAGCACGGTGTTCTGCAAGAACTTTGGCATATTCTGGAGATTTTGCCAGGTTATTGCGTTCTCCCGGGTCTTTTTGCAAATCATAAAGTTCTTCTCCGTTGCCTTCCAGGTAATGTGTGTATTTATAGCGTGGGCTACGTACCATACGTCCCGGAGTTATTACATCGTCATATTCGCTATCCCACTCGGATACGACATAAGGATGCTCTTTTGTTTGCTTCTTTCCTTTTAAAGTTGGTGCAAAACTGATTCCCGGTTTGCCTTCCGGTATTGATATGCCGGCAAGGTCACAAAGGGTAGGCAGCAGGTCTATTGTTGGTGATACCAATTGAGTGATATGCTTTTTTTGTTTCTTTATGCCCGGTCCGGCAAAGATGAAAGGAACATTTGTCATTTCATCATAGAAACTTATTTGTTTTGTCACCATTCGGTGTGAAGCAATCCCGTCTCCATGGTCTGCCACAAATACGATAATCGTGTTTTTACCTGCAGGAGTAGAGTTTAATGCTTCAATAACTTGGTCTATTTGTTTCATTACCATATCCGTATAATAGTTATAGGCTGCAAGATAATGACGGTAGTTATCTTCGCTCCAATGAGCGGCTTGTGCCAGTCTTCTATGGCTGCAACAGGTATATTGAATCGGGATAGGAAGATTCTCCCAGTCCTTTACTTCAAAGTTTTCAGGTAGTTCGGGCAATGTTCCTGAATAAGGTTTGTTTATATGTTCTCCTTCATTAGCACCTACATATCCGCATATATTATGAGGATTTTGGAAGTCGGCAATACAGATAAATGGCTTTGAAGGAGGATTTTTTAAATAATTTACGGCGTCTTTGCAAGTACCTACATCGAGGAAACTATCATTGTTTACCGGAAAATTATCATCTTTGAAAGGTTCCGCCACAGGTTCTTTGTGTTTAAAACCTCTTAAAGAGTTCATGTCATGTCTTTTTCCAAAGTGCATTGCATCATATCCTGCCGTAGTAAATGCCTCTCCCAATGTTGTGATGTCGGTAGAGATTTCAGAATTGAAAGGTTCGGCAGAGTTAGAGCGTACATTGGTTTGATGGGGCATCATGCCACTCCATAATGCAGTTCTGGATGGTTGGCTGAGTGGGCAACCTACATAGGCATTTGCAAACACAACGCCCTCCGAAGCGTATTTATCTAAAGTTGGGGTTAGTCCGTAGGTACTTCCATATGCCCCGACTACACGTTGGGCTAACTGATCACATTGAATAATTAAGAAATTAGGTCGTTCCTGCGCATTGATACCGACAGTGGCACAGACAGAGAGTCCAAGAAACGGATAAAGGCATCTCATAATAATTGATAAGGTTTAAGTTAATTAAATGCTGATATTTCCAATAAAAAATGGAAGTTACTCGGACAAAAATACGATTAATCCGAGAACTTCCAATTGTGGAATTATAACTTTCAGTTATTTTAAGAGTTCATGCTCATAAGGAATTCTTCGTTGTCACGAGTCTTTTCCAATCTGTCTTTTACAAAGTCCATAGCTTCGATAGGATTCATGTCCGACAAGTATTTGCGGAGAATCCACATACGGTCAAGTGTTTGCTTGTCAAGCAACAAATCGTCGCGACGTGTGCTTGAAGCCACAATATTGACAGCAGGGAAAATGCGCTTGTTAGATAAGTTACGGTCGAGCTGAAGCTCCATATTACCTGTTCCTTTAAATTCTTCAAAGATAACTTCGTCCATTTTAGAGCCGGTATCAATCAGGGCGGTAGCGACAATGGTTAATGAACCACCGTTTTCAATGTTACGTGCAGCTCCGAAGAAGCGCTTGGGCTTATGTAATGCATTGGCATCCACACCACCGGATAGGACTTTACCTGAAGCGGGGGAAACTGTGTTGTAAGCACGAGCCAGGCGGGTGATAGAGTCCAAGAAGATGACAACATCATGTCCGCATTCTACCATACGTTTTGCTTTTTCCAAAACAATTCCTGCGATTTTCACATGGCGTTCTGCCGGTTCGTCAAATGTAGAAGCAATAACTTCGGCATTAACGCTGCGAGCCATGTCTGTAACTTCTTCCGGACGTTCATCAATAAGAAGCATAATCATATACACTTCAGGATGATTGGCTGCTATGGCATTTGCAATATCTTTTAATAAGATAGTCTTACCGGTTTTGGGTTGTGCTACGATTAGTGCACGTTGTCCTTTACCGATAGGAGCGAACAGGTCTACAACGCGTGCAGAAAGATTATCGCTGTATCCGCCTTTGCAAAGTTTGAATTTCTCATCAGGAAATAGAGGTGTTAAGTGGTCGAAAGGTACACGGTCGCGCACAAATGCCGGGTCTCTGCCATTTATCTTTTCTACTTTGACAAGCGGGAAATATTTTTCGCCTTCTTTCGGTGGACGAATAGAACCTTCTACGACATCGCCGGTCTTTAATCCGAATAATTTAATTTGGGATTGCGATACATAGATGTCATCCGGTGAAGAAAGGTAATTATAGTCGGATGAGCGTAAGAAACCGTATCCGTCCTGCATGATTTCCAGTACGCCGGTTCCGGTCAGAATACCGTCGAATTCATACAGCTTTTCTATTTGACGACGTTCTTGCTGTTGCGGTTGTTGCATTTCGCCTTCCTGTCCTTGTTGAACCGGACGGTTGTTTTGCGGACGTTGGTTGTTGTTACGCTGATTATTATTGTTGTTGCTATTATAATTGTTTTGCGGACGAACAACTTTTGGACGTTGCTGCTGCTGGGCAGGTATAACAGGAACTTCCGCTTTTGTAGCTTCAAACTTACCGAGAAGTTCACTTGGTAATTCTACTTTTTCTGATGGTAAGTCCTCAATCGGAATAAAATCATCATCGTTGTCATCGAGAGCTAGCTCTAATTCCTGAATGATTTCTTTCTTTATAGGCTTCTCTATTTTCTTTTCTTCAACCGGTGATGCTACTTTTTTAACTGCTTTTTTAAGCTTTTTGTTTTCTTCAACCGGTTCTTTTGCCGGTGTTTCCGGTGCTGAAGTTTTTACAGTTTCAGCTTCAGGCTGTTTCTCTTCTGCACTTTTAGCTTCAACACTTTTGGTAGTAGCTTTTTTGGTTGTCTTGCTTTTTGTCGTTTTAGCTTTTGCCGTTTTAGGCTCTTCTGCTGGTTGTTCTACGACTTCTTTCGGAGTGACAGCTACCACCGGTTCCTCTATTTTTACGGCTTTGTCTTTATTGGCCGTATAAACCTTGTCTCCTTCTTTTTTTACGGAGATACGTGAACGTTGTTTCTTCTGTCCTTCTTTGGCTTTCTCTGATGCCACTTTTTTGGTTGCTCCGGCAATTGCTTGTTCATCTAATATCTTATAAACCAAATCTTCTTTTTTAAAAGAGTCCGGCTTTTTGATACCCAATTCCGATGCAATAGATTGTAGTTCCGACAGATCTTTGTCGTTTAATTGAATAATGTTATACATATGTATAATGTAATGTTAGTAATATGTTTATTTTTGCAATACACAGATGAATCTTTTTATCGTGTTGCCACAACGCTTAAAACATATGTGTAATTAATGTTTTTGGGATAATATTTATTGATTGTGAGTCAGATACCTCATACTCTTAGGTAGAGCACTTCTTGGTTTTAGACTTGGCAAATGTACGCAATTATTTTATACCAGCATTATTTTAACGCTTTTTTTTAAATATTTTTTTGTGTACTATTCTTTCTTTCCATGTAACGAACGTTAATAAGCGTGGAATTGTTCACCGGAAATAAAGAATTGTTGGTAGAAATAACCTATTTTAGCGGAATAAATTTGCAAACGGATATAGTATAATGGAAAACAGACTAAAGAAAGCAGGGCAGGAGTTAGCTAAAATGAGTGTTTATGCGCCGATGGAGATTTTTATCGGAGTTACTTTTTTTATTCTGTGGATTATCTATCAAAATATTGATGAAGGATATTCTTATGACAGTGTATTGGCACTGTGTCCGCAATTCTTTGTACTGACGTTTATCTGCAATAAATTGTTTCGAAACGGATTGGGGCGTATTATTTATTATCTGTCCGGTTTCTTGCTTTTTATGTTTGTTATGGCGAATGTGGACGCTTTTGTGCATTCAGCGGGCTATTGGTTCTCACTTTTGATTGCTTTTCTTGTTCTTATTTCTTATGGATGGTATCGGGATAATGAACGTTTTGCTGCTCATGCCGTCCGTGTACTTTTGAATATTTTCTCTGCGGTGTTCATAGCGTATGCCCTCTGTCTGGCTGTTGTGGTACAGGGGTAACTCTATCTGTAATTTTCCGAGATA